>Ga0172378_10000272_pt1 | contig 44116 bp, 34 predicted proteins | sample GrowelOW332metaG_FD_119755 | JGI IMG/M metagenome (GOLD analysis project Ga0172378, IMG submission 119755) | Groundwater microbial communities from an aquifer near a municipal landfill in Southern Ontario, Canada - Pumphouse #3_1 metaG | ecosystem: Environmental > Aquatic > Deep subsurface >...
AGTATTCTGTATAAGTGATTCTCCTCGTCGTGCTCACTCAATCGCTGCTCAAGGAGGTATAAATGCTGCTAAAAATTATCAAAATGATAATGATTCAGTATATCGTCTTTTTTACGATACCATAAAAGGTGGAGACTATCGTTCAAGAGAGGCTAATGTATATCGTCTTGCTCAAATTAGTAATGATATCATCGATCAATGTGTAGCCACAGGTGTTCCTTTCGCACGTGATTATGGCGGCTTGTTAGCTAATCGTTCTTTTGGAGGAGCTCAGGTTAGTCGTACTTTCTATGCTAGAGGTCAAACCGGACAGCAATTATTATTAGCTGCATATGCATCTTTAAATAGACAAGTAGCTAAAGGTACCGTTAAAGTTTATGATCGTCATGAGATGTTAAATCTTGTAAAAATTAATGGTGAAGCTAAAGGTATTATTACACGTGATTTAGTTACAGGTAAAATAGAAAGATTTGGAGCTCATGCAGTAGTTCTAGCTTCTGGTGGATATGGTAATGTTTATTTCCTTTCTACTAATGCTATGAATTCAAATGCTTCTGCATTATGGCAATGTTATAAAAAAGGCGCATTCTTCGCTAATCCATGTTTCGCACAGATTCATCCTACTTGTATTCCTGTTCATGGAGATGAGCAGTCAAAACGTACTCTTATGAGTGAGTCTTTAAGAAATGATGGACGTATTTGGGTTCCTAAAAAGCTTGAGGATGTTAAGAAATTAAGAGAAGGTAAAATTAAAGGTTCGCAAATACCTGAAGAAGATAGAGATTATTACTTAGAGCGTCGTTATCCAGCTTTCGGTAATTTAGTACCTCGTGATGTAGCTTCACGTGCTGCTAAAGAAAGATGTGATGCTGGTTATGGTGTCAATGAACAAGGACTTGCTGTATTCTTAGATTTTTCTACTGCTATAGCTCGTTTAGGTAAAGACGTTATTGAGCAAAGATATGGTAATTTATTCCAGATGTATGAGAAGATTACCAATGTTAACCCTTATGAAGAACCTATGCAGATTTATCCTGCTATCCATTATACAATGGGAGGTCTTTGGGTAGATTATAATTTACAAACTACTATTCCTGGTCTTTATGCTTTAGGTGAGGCTAACTTTAGTGACCATGGTGGAAATAGATTAGGTGCTTCTGCACTTATGCAAGGTTTAGCTGATGGCTATTTCATATTGCCTTATACTATTGGCGATTATTTAGCTGGTAAGATTCAAGAGCCAAAAACGGATATAAATAATCCTGCTTTTGATGAGGCTGAAAAAGCTGTTGTAGATAAGATTAATAAGATTCTTGCTGTTAAAGGTAAGGAGCCTGTTGACCATTTCCATAAGAAATTAGGAAACATTATGTGGGAATACGTTGGTATGGCACGTAATGAGGAAGGTCTTAAGACTGCAATGAAAGAGATTGAAGAACTTGAAAAAGAATTCTGGAGTAATGTATATGTTCCAGGTGAAGAAGGAGAGTTCAATCAAGAATTAGAGAAAGCACTTAGAGTAGCAGACTTCTTCCAGGTAGGAGATTTAATGGCAAGAGATGCTCTTGAAAGAAAAGAGTCTTGTGGTGGTCACTTCCGTGAAGAAATGCAGACAGAAGAGGGTGAAACTAAGAGAGATGATAAAAACTTTATGTTCGTTAGTGCTTGGGCTTATCAAAATAAGAATGAAGCGCCTAAATTATATAAAGAACCTCTTTCTTATGAATATGCTAAAGTAGCGATACGTAACTATAAAGACTAAATTGAGATATAGGATATGAATTTTACATTAAAAATATGGCGTCAAAAAAACGCTAAAGATAAAGGTCATTTTGAAAAATATCAGATAAAGGATATTACTCCTGATACATCTTTTCTTGAGATGCTTGATATATTAAATGACCAGTTAATTAGAGAGGGAATTAATCCTGTAGCTGTGAATAAAGGATGTCATAGTTCTGGACCTGTCGCTTTCGACCACGACTGTCGTGAAGGAATTTGTGGTATGTGTTCACTTTATATTAATGGTAGGGCACATGGACCTGACGATGATGTTACCACATGTCAATTATTCATGCGTAGATTCAAAGATGGCGAAACTATTACTGTAGAGCCATGGAGAAGTGCTGGATTTCCTGTTATTAAAGACTTAGTCGTAAATAGACATGCATTTGATGAGATTATGCAAGCAGGTGGATTTATTTCTATAAATGCTGGTAGTGCTCCTGATGCTAATGCTATTCCTATTCCTAAGAAGAATGCAGATTTATCAATGGATGCTTCAGCATGTATTGGATGTGGCGCTTGTGTAGCTTCTTGTAAAAATGGTTCAGCTATGTTATTCGTTTCTGCTAGAGTTAGTGCTTTATCACTTTTACCTCAAGGTAAAGTTGAATCTAAAACTAGAGCTAGAAAGATGGTAGCTAAAATGGATGAGTTAGGTTTTGGTGCTTGTACTAACACTAGAGCATGTGAAATGGAATGTCCAAAAGGTATTACTGTTTCTAATATAGCTCGTCTTAATAGAGAATTTTTAACATCTGGTAAAGAAAAATAAATAAGTATGGAATCATTTATAACTTCAAATGATATTCCAGTACATATCTCAGATAATAATAAGGAGGGCGAAGTCCTCCTTTTATTACATGGTTATCTAGAGACTCTGTACATTTGGAATGAATTCATAGAATTACTACCTGGTTATAGAATTATAACTATGGATTTACCTGGACACGGACTTACTGGTTCAAATTCAGATATTACTTCTCTGGATTTTATTGCAAATGTTATTGAAGGAGTGTTAGATAAATGTGGAGTAGAGAAATGTTCTATAATAGGTCATTCTTTAGGAGGTTTTGTAGCACAAACTTGTGTTAGAGTTATTCCTGATAGAGTGAATAAAATTATTTGTTTAAATTCATCTCCATTCCCAGATCCATTAGCTAGAAACAAAGCTAGAAAACGAGAGATTAATTTAATTGAAGATAGTAAACTACTTCAATTAGCATCAATATCTATTCCTAATATGTATTTTAAGTCCAATCTTAGAAAATGTGATGATAAAATTCAAGAAACTATTGAAATTTGTGAAACACATAACCCTGATGGCATAATCTCTATATTAAAAGGACTTTTAGATAGACCTGATAATATAGAAGTATTAAGAGATAGTAATATCCCTTTATTATTTATTTATGGCGATTCTGAGAGACTTTTACCTAAAGGTGGAATAGTATTACTTAAAAAGGAATTACCTTTATCTACGGTTAATATTATAGCAAATATTGGACATAATTCTTTTATTGAAGCACCAGAAGAAACAGCTCGTTTAGTTTTAGAATTTATAGAAAGTTAATATCTATTTTTCCATTTTATATAGAGTATAATTCATTATTTGGACTGCAGACTCATAGTCTATATAAGGTATTTTTATTCTCAAAGTAGAAGTATTAAATATAAGATGGGCATGTGAATTTTTTCTCATAAAATATGACTGTCTTATATGAATACTTTGTATTTTTTCTAAAGATGTTAATATATAAGAAGTTCCTATCTTACCATATCTAACAATAATATAATTTTCTGATATCGAAAACATTCGTTTTCTGTATGATAAATATATTAAAATAGCCGTTAATATTTCATATATAACAAAAATAACGTTGAAATATATTTGATGCCTTAAATATGGAATAAAGTAGAGTAGAAGGGGAGTTAGGATAAATGCTATAATAAATCTATTATAATATCTTTTGCACGTAGGGTGATTAGTATATTCTTCATTATTACAATTTCTAAATATATTCTCTTTTAACTTTTCTGTATTATCACTACTAAATCCTGGTAAAATTATGGATTTAGTTATATTATTACTATCAACATTTGTCTCAGTAATAGATATAGTAAGAAAATCAAATAATTTTCTTATAGGGTTTGTTTGCCAGGTAAAAGTTTGTATTTTTTTAATAGGAATAAGAATATCTTTCTTATTAATCAAACCTGTTTCTATATGATATATCTGCTCTTTTTTAGAAAATTCAAAATTATAGTATTGAAGTATTACATTAATTATAGATATAATAGTAGAGATTATAGTTATTACAATAAATAATGATAATATTACTACTATTCCACTATTTATTATAAATTCTAATGATTCTTGTAATTCTTGATCTATTTGTTCTTTGAATAAATCTCCAGTATATTGATATATTCCATAAATGAACATAAGAACTATCACACCACCTTTATAAATATTATCACTAATTGCTATTTTTACAAGGTCTATAATACTCAAGGAAAATAATTTATCCTTTATTGATTCATCATTATTTATAGTCTTTTTTAAATTCTCATTAACGTATCTAATATCTTGATTATCAATGTAATCTAAGTTTTGAGTTAATATATTCTTAAGTTCTTCTGCATTCTGTATAGTTATAACAGGTATTTCTATTTCTTTAGATGATGTACCTGGAGAGTCAATCTCGATCGAGGCTACATTAAATAATCGATGTATAAAATTTTGCTTAATATTTACAGATTGAATATTTTCAAGAGGAATAGAAGTATTTATCTTTTTAATAATACCTTTTTTTAATATGAATTTATTATCAATAATTCCGTATTTAAATGAGTAAAATAAAAGAGCTGTTCTAAAAAAGGAAATAATTATTATAAATAAAATATATAGTAAAACAGATATAAAGAAATTATGCTTACCATTTAAAAAAACAATAAGTATAAACCAAAATGTTTTAACTAACTTAATAAATGAATTATAAAATATTATAATTAGTCCTTTTAAAGGCAGTTTATTCATCTTTATTTAAAGAAATTTTATTATTTATGAATTCTTTAATTCTTTCAGCATCATCATTATTTAGTCCTTTTATAGTAAGATCAAATGCACTGTTACCTGCAGTATAGATATTTATCGATTTAAGATTAAAGAATTTACTTAATAAACCTTGAGATGTGCTGATATGCTGCACTTTATTAAAAGGGATGGTAGATATAGTTCTTCTTATATATCCATGTTTATATGAAATATCTTTATCTCTTAGACACCAAGCTTTATTCTCATAGAGTGTTTTCTGATATAAAAATAATAATACAGTAATTATGATTAGTACTCCAATTATAGTTAATAATAGTTTAATTGATGTAAATTCATCGGCAGCCAGATATATAACAATAGGAATTATTATCAAAATAAACATAGTAAAAATCATATGAATTCTACTAGTCTTAAGAGAATTTTTGTCAAGATTTTTATAGTCTAATTTTTTAATATCAGGCAAAGAATCATAGTCTATATTATCGTTTATAAATTTCATATTACCAAAGAAAATTATTATAAGGATATCTCTCTTTATGTATCTTGGCTACCATTTCATATAGAGTATTTTTAAATTTATCTATTTTAATCTTTTCCTTAGCTGAAATGAAAATACAAGGAGTATTTATTTTAGACATCCAAGACTTTTCAAGATCTTGAATAGATAAATTATGTAGTTTTTTCTCTTCAAATGCAAATTCACTTTGTTCGATAAACTTATATGCATCTATCTTGTTAAAGACTAGAAGTGTAGGTTTATCTTTAGCATTGATGTCTGTTAAAGTTTTATTAACTACTTCTATCTGATCTTCAAAATCTGGATGAGATATATCTACTACATGAATTAAAATATCAGCTTCTCTTACCTCATCTAAAGTGCTTTTAAAAGATTCTACAAGCTGAGTAGGGAGTTTTCTTATAAATCCTACAGTATCGGATAATAGAAATGGTAAATTTTCTATTACTACTTTTCTAACAGTAGTGTCAAGAGTAGCGAATAATTTATTTTCGGCGAAAACAGAGCTTTTAGAAATTAGATTCATTATAGTACTCTTACCTGCATTAGTGTATCCTACGAGGGCTACACGCACCATTTCTCCTCTATTTCCTCTCTGTGCAGACATTTGTTTATCTATCTTTTTAAGTTTCTCTTTAAGTCTGCTTATCTTATTCATTACTATCCTTCGGTCAGTCTCTAATTGACTCTCACCAGGTCCTCTAAATCCAATTCCTCCTTTCTGCCTTTCTAGATGTGTCCACATTCTGGTTAACCTTGGTAGCATATATTGATATTGAGCTAATTCTACCTGTGTTTTAGCATAGGCAGTTTGAGCTCTTTGTGAAAATATGTCTAATATAAGATTTGTTCTATCTAGAATTCTACAATTAAAGGTTCTATCTAGATTTTTTAATTGAGATGGTGATAATTCATCATCGAATAGTAATAAATCGATATCATTTTCTTCTATATATTCCTTTACTTCTTGTATTTTTCCAGTTCCAATATATGTGCTAGAATAAGGTTTTTCAAGTTTTTGAGTAAACCTTTTTACAGCTTGTGATCCTGCAGTAAGTGCTAGAAACTCTAGCTCATCAAGAAATTCTTCAGCTTTTTCCTCTGAAGTACCTTGTGGAATTACTGAAATAAGTATAGTTTTTTCTAATTCTGCCATTTCATTCTCTTTAATGTAAAAAAAGACCACCTAGAATATAGATAGTCTTTCTTTATATATGATATTGATATATATTCAATATGTAATTATCTTAATTGGAAAATCACAGGGAAGTTATAAATAACTTTTACTGCTCTATCTCTTTGTTTACCAGGTTTCCATTTAGGTGAACTTGATACTACACGCACTGCCTCTTTATCTAGAGAAGCATCTACACCTCTTAGTATTTTAACATTTGTTAATGTACCATCTGGCATAATAGTGAATTGAAGAGTAACACGACCAGCTACACCATTTTCTTTAGCTATCTCTGGATATACAATATGTTGAGCTACCCATTTAGAAAAAGTATTAGCATCACCACCCATAAATGAAGGTTTTTCTTCAACTAATGCGAATGGAATAGGAGCTTCTTCGACTTCCTCGTCAGCTACATCTGTTACATAATCCATGATTTGTACACCCATATCTTGATTATCCTCGAGACTTACGAATAAATCATCATCAACTTTAATATCATCATCTACGATATTTATTTGATCTGACAACAAAGGAATTTTAGGCTGAGATGGAGGTGGAGGAGGAGTAGCAGTAGTAATTGGAATAACCTCTTCTTCAACTGCAGCTGCAGTCTGTGTTTGCAAAACGTTTTCAGCTTTATTTTTAGATTGCATATTAAAAGCAAAGTAAATAACAGCCAAAGACAGTATCAAACCTATTTCAAGGAATAAAAGTCTTTTATCCTCTAGATTGGCTTTTGGTGATTTTTTTATTTCCATATTATTATTCTTATTTCGTTTCGAGTTAATATCAGGACGTAAAATTACATAATATTTCTCTTATTTAAAAAAAATATATTAAAAAATATACGAAAGATTTGTATTGTTTTATATAAAAGTGCATATTCTTTACTTGTTTTAGAAATTATTTTATATAAGAGTGTAGTTGAGCATCTTAATACCGTTATATTTTTATTTATATGAAAAAGAAATAGAATGTTATATTTTATTAGAATAACTCGATTTTTATCTTTTTTTATGGTTAATTGAGCTGAAGATTTTATCACTACGATAGTACTATATTTAGTTCTTTATTGCCTCTGATTAATATTGTATGCTAGAGTTTTGGTTTATTTTTATAGTTTAAGTGTTTTTTGTATAGTTTTCTTTTTTATAATCAACTTTAATAAATATTACTTTCTTTTTATTTCTTTGATTATTATTTAGTTACTTTGTGTCTCATTTTTAAATATTTTTTTAATGGTTACTTATAATATTATAGATTCAGATTTTAAGTTAAAAGGAAGACGTAAATTATCCTCTTGGATTAAACAAGTGATTAATTTGAATAAATTCGAAGTAGGAGAGATAAATTTTATTTTTTCAAATGATGAATATATATTAGAAATAAATAAAAAATATCTAAATCATAATTTCTATACTGATGTAATAACATTTGATACATCTGATTATGATGAGCCATTAGAAATAGAAAAGCCAAATAAAAATTTAATCTCTGGAGATATTTTTATAAGTGTAGATACAGTTTTAGCAAATTCTAAAACTTATGGTTCGACTTTTGAAGAAGAAATGAATAGAGTAATAATTCATGGAATTTTACATTTAATAGGATTTGATGATTTAAATGATGAAGAGAAAAAAGAAATGAGAGAACAAGAAAATATTTCTTTAGAAATTTTATCAAAGTTAGACTAAAATCCAATCTAAAAATTTTAATTTGATATTTTTATAATTTATAATGAATAAATATTATGATATAATAGTAGTAGGAGCTGGTCACGCTGGATGTGAGGCTGCTTCAGCTGCTGCAAGAATGGGATCAAGTACTTTATTGATATCTATGGATATGAATAAATTTGGACAAATGTCCTGTAATCCTGCTATTGGAGGTATAGCTAAAGGTCAGATAGTCAAGGAGATAGATGCATTAGGAGGTTATATGGGAATAGTAACAGATTCAAGTACTATTCAGTTCCGTATGCTTAATAAATCTAAGGGACCAGCTATGTGGAGTCCCCGTGCTCAATGCGACAGAAATAAATTCTCTTTAAATTGGCGTTCTATCCTCGAAAATACCTGTAACTTAGACATTTGGCAAGATACTGTGACAGAAATAACCTTCTCAGAATCGCGTATTTCAGGAGTCCGAACAGCAATGGGTGGAAAATTTGACTGTAAAGAGGTTATTTTAACTGCAGGAACTTTCTTGAATGGTAAATTATTCGTAGGATCAGACGAAACAGAAGGAGGAAGGATAGGAGAGTATTCTTCTTATCATTTAACTGAGCAATTAAAAGCTATGGGAATTCCTACTTCGAGAATGAAAACTGGAACTCCTCCTAGAATTGATATTCGTTCTGTTGATTTAGAAAAATTAACTTTACAGCCTGGTGATTCAAATCCAGATAAATTTTCTTTCTTAGATTATTTATCACCTATTCAAAATAATGCAGAGCAAAGGCCATGTTATATTGGACATACAAATAAGAAAGTACACGATATTTTAAAATCTGCTTTTTCTCTTTCTCCACTTTTTTCTGGGAAAATTTCAGGACGTGGTCCAAGGTATTGTCCAAGTATTGAAGATAAACTTAGAACCTTCGCAGGAAAAGATTCTCATCAATTATTTTTGGAGCCTGAGGGATGGACTACTAATGAATATTACCTTCAAGGTTTTTCATCTTCACTTCCTTTAGAAGTTCAACTTGATGCTTTAAGACATGTACAAGGATTTGAAAATGTAATTATTTACAGACCAGCTTATGCTGTAGAGTATGATTACTTTGACCCTACAGAATTATATCATACGCTAGAGTCTAGAAAAGTTGAAGGTTTATTTTTAGCTGGTCAAATTAATGGTACTACTGGTTACGAAGAAGCAGCAGGCCAAGGCATCATGGCTGGAATTAATGCTCATTTAAAATTAGCAGGTAAAGATCCATTTATACTTAAAAGAGATGAATCTTATATTGGAGTGCTTATAGATGATTTAATTACTAAAGGGGTAGATGAGCCTTATAGAATGTTTACCTCTAGAGCTGAATATAGAATCTTATTAAGACAGGATGATGCGGATTTACGACTTACAGAAAAATCTCATGAGTTAGGATTAGCTGATGATTATCGTTATAATTTATGTAAGATAAAGTATAGTAGGCGAGATGCTTTAAAGAAATATTTAGAAGAAGAGAGTGTAATGCCAGATGATATTAATGATTATTTAATAGAAAAAGGTACTACTAAGATTAATATGAAAAGAAGATATAGTGATTTATTATTAAGACCTCAGTTAGATATTCATGATATCTTAAAGTTTGTTCCACGTGGAACATTACAATCTATATTACCTGAATCACGTTTTGATCTTTCTTATAAAGGAGGGAAAACGGGAGATGCTATTTCTTCATATTTAAATCTTCCTTATTTACCAGAGGGATATAAGAATGATTTTAATCTTTCTTATGAATATTTTGTTAGAGAGATAGAAGAGTCATCTGAAATCTTAATTAAATATGGAGGGTATATACAAAGAGAAAGTCAATTAGCTGATAAAATACTAAGATTAGAAAATGTCAAGATACCTAAGGATTTTGATTATAACAGAGTTTCTTCTCTGTCTTATGAATCTAGACAAAAGTTAATTAAACATAATCCTGAAACTATTTCACAAGCATCAAGAATACCAGGTGTTTCTCCTTCAGATATCTCAGTATTATTAGTATATTTTGGTCGTTAATTAATATACATATAATAACTTTTAGATGAATAAAAAACTCAGTTTTATCAGACGATAAAACTGAGTTTTTAGTTTGTGTATAAGTCACTTTTATAAAGTAATTATTTATCTTTTATATATCTTAATAATATCTTCTTGACTTTATTATTATTAGAGTTTTATAATTTAGAAAGCTGTTAATTTTCCTATTTTTTAAGTTATATATATGAGTTTATTATAATAATACTTAAAATTGTTCCACGTGGAACGCAAAGGATTATTTATAGATTTCTTTAATAACATTCGAGTATTTAGAAATAATATTATATCGTTTTAGTTTCAAGGTTTGAGATAAAAGTTTATTAGAAGTATCCCAATTTCCTTCTACTAGTCTTTCTCTTTTTATATTCTCGTGAGGAGCTATTTGATTATTTACTTTAAGGACTTCCTTATGTATTTTAGCTATTATTTTAGGACTTTTTATAAGCTCCTTATTAGAAGAAAAAGTAACATTATGTTTGGCTGCCCAGTAGTGGAGTCTATTGTATTCTGGAACTATTAAAGCTGATGCGAATTTTTTATTGTCTCCAATTACTATACAATTTTCTATGAAAGGAGATTCTCTTAGCATTGTTTCTATTACTTGGGGGGCAATGTATTTACCTGCGGATAGTTTAAAGATTTCTTTTTTTCTATCTGTTATTACTAGAAAATCACCATCTACATATTTACCTACATCACCAGTATGAAGCCAACCTTCTTCATCTATGACTTTTTTAGTGGTTTCAGGATTCTTATAGTAGCCTTTCATAACATGAGGACCTCGCGTAAGGATTTCTCCGTCTTCTGCGAATTTTAACTCTGTTCCTTCTATCTTTTTTCCAACTGTTCCTATATTATTAAAGCCTTGAAGAGGACTATTTACTGCTATTACAGGAGATGCTTCAGTCATACCATAGCCTTCGAAAATTCTTAATCCTGCAGCATTAAATAGTTTTACTATTTTGGCTTGAATAGAAGATCCTCCAGATACAACAAGCATTTCTTTCCCTCCTAAAGCTTCTCTCCATTTACTATATACAAGTCTATCTGCTACGAAATGCTTTATTAGATATAATTTATGTTTATTATAATTATCATATTTATTACCGAATTTCCATGCCCATTCATAGATATCTTTCTTAATCCCATTTAGCTTTTTTCCTTCTGATTCAAATTTACTATACATCATTTCAAGTATTCTTGGTACGGCACAGAAACCATCAGCATGGCAGTCAGCAAGGTCACGGGCTATTGTTCCAATATTCTCGGAATAGTATGTGGAGATTCCTAAATATTGGTATTCATAATTCATAGTTCTCTCATAAACATGGCAGAGAGGTAGACAGCTTAGCATTTTTTGACTAGATGTTATGGTTTGTTTACGGGCGTGGCTTATGGAATCAAACATTAAATTCCAATGTGAAAGCATAACACCTTTTGGTGTACCTGTAGTCCCAGATGTATATATAATAGAAGCAACTTTGTCTTTTGATATAGCTTTTTTATTATTTTCTATAATATCCTCGAACTTATTCTTATTAGATTTTCCTATTTCATATAGATTTTTGATGGTTGTAAATCTATTTTCTTCATGTGAATTAGAGTATTCATCTAGAAGTATAATTTCAATAGGGTGTTTAACTTCTTTTATTAGAGGTGAGATTTTTTTTAAAATAGTATTAGAGCCAACGAAAATAATTTTAGCATCACTATGATTAAAAATATAAATATATTCTTCATTACTGAGTGTTGGATAAACAGGAATATGTATCATTTTAGCCATATTTAAACCTAGATCAATATAATTCCATTCAGGTCTGTTAGGTGTAATAGAGATGGCTTTATCTTCATCCTGATATCCTAGACTTAGTAGGGCGTATGAAATTAAATGGGCATGCTCGTAATATGTATTTACACTAATAGTGCTCCATCCATTTGCATTTTTTTTAGCAAGAATATCTAATTTATACGGATATTTAACTTTTAATCGTTTTAATAAATCAAAGGTTCTAGTTACTTCTTCATTTCTTTGAGTCTTTTTATTCATATCTTAATTAATTTAATCGATAGAATCATATATTGTAAAAATATATTTATTCAAATATATAAAAAATCTTACTCTATGTATTATAAGTTTCAGTTATTTATTATATTTATAACATAAGTATCTGTAAACTAGTTAGTTATATAAAATAAAAGAGGTCATTTTTAATGTCAGGAAGAGATATCTCTATCAAGCATTAAAAATGACCTTTATATTTATCGGCGAATAATAATTGGTATTAATTACTAATATTATTCTTTATATCTGAATGATTATAGACTTGCTTTATATGTTTCTGCATCCATTAAAGAATCTAGTTCTGAAGGATCTGTCATTTCGATTTTAATCATCCATCCTTCACCATAAGGGTCTGTATTTACTAGTTCAGGTTCATCTTCAAGTTTTTCATTAACTTCAAGAACTTTACCTCCTACTGGCATAAGTGCATCAGCGACAGTTTTCACAGCTTCTATACTACCAAAAGTTTCTTCTTGTTCTAGAGTTTCTCCTTCAGTTTGAACATCAAGAAAAACGATATCTCCAAGTTGATCCTGAGCATAATCAGTAATACCAACTACAGCTGTAGTACCTTCAACTCTAACCCATTCGTGGTCTTTAGAGAATTTTAAATTATTAGGTATATTCATTTCTTTTTAATTAATTAGGAATTAATAATTATTAGACAAATGTATAAAAAAATTCGGTTTTATAGTAACTTTAGAGAACGCTTTATTAAATCTTCTAATTTACAGTTTTTATCTTCTTTTAAAACTTTAGAAATTACCTTTTCTACGTTAGATTTATTGAAACCAAGTAGTATTAAAGCTGATTTAGCTTCTTCTATGATTTCAGAGTTAGGATTGGTTTTGAGTAATTCTGATGCATCTGTAGAAGCTTTGCCAATCTTGTCTTTAAGTTCGAGAATAGTACGTTGAGCTGTTTTAAGTCCTATGCCTTTTACGCTTTTTATTTTATTTACATCACCGGAAAGAATGGCAGTCTTAATTTCATCTACAGAAAGAGATGAAAGCATTATGCAGGCTGTATTTGGTCCAATACCAGAAACGGATATGAGCTGTGTGAATATAGCCCTTTCGTTTTTGTCGGCAAATCCATATAGGGCTTCTAGATCTTCTTTAACGAGGTGATATACAAATACCTTGGCATTGTCTTTGATACCTTCTAACTTTGAATAAGTTTGTAAAGATATAATAATTTGATAGCCGATTCCATTGTTATCTAAGATAAGATTAGTAGGAGTGAGTTCTGCTATATTTCCGGAAATATAATCGTACATATGTTATTTGTTTTTACAAAAATAGTTACTTTTGTCAAAATCAAAAATTTATGTCAAATATATATACTATAAGAAATCAATTCCCTGCTTTACAGCAAGAAGTTTATGGTAAACCATTGGTTTATTTTGATAATGCAGCGACTTCTCAGAGGCCTAAGGCAGTGATTGATTTAATAAATAAGATGAATAGTGCTACTAATGCTAACGTACATCGTGCTATTCATAAATTAAGTATTGATGCTACTGAATTATACGAAGCTGGAAGGAATGCAGTGAAGATGTTCATTAATGCTCCTAAAAGAGAAAATATAGTGCTTACTTCAGGTACTACTGCTGCTATTAACTTAGTAGCTAGTTCTTTTTCATGGCAATATTTAGGGAAAGGTGATGTAGTTATCATATCAGCTACCGAGCATCATTCGAATATAGTACCTTGGCAGCTCGCTTGTGAGCGAACTGGGGCAATATTAAAAGTTATACCACGGAATGAAGATGGTCATTGGGATTTAGAGGCTTTCGATAAGATGTTAGATACTAATGTTAAGATGGTGGCTGTAGGACATGTTTCTAATGTATTGGGATTAGAGAATCCGATTAAATATGTGATAGATAAGGCTCATAGTGTAGGAGCACAGGTGTTGATAGATGGCGCACAGGGAATAGTCCATTGTGATGTGGATGTTCAAGCATTGGATTGTGATTATTATGCCTTTTCAGGGCATAAATTGTATGCAGCTACTGGAATAGGTGTCCTTTATGGAAAAGAGGATAGGTTGAATGATTTAAATCCTTATATGGGGGGTGGAGAAATGATAGATACTGTTACTTTTGCTAAAAGTACTTATGCTCCATTGCCACTTAAGTTCGAGGCGGGTACTCCAAATTTCGTTGGAGCTGCTTCATTCGCTCCGGCTGTAAACATTGCCTTGAAGTTTAAGGAGCCTGAAATTAAAGCGTATGCTGATGAGACTGCGAAATATTTATTCGATAGATTAAGTGAGGAAAAAGATATTCGTATTTATGGTGAAGGAGAAAATAAAGTTCCTGTGTATTCTTTTAATGTGAAGGGGATTTATAATAGTGATTTAGCACAAATTATGGATAAATTAGGTGTCGCTGTTCGTTCAGGGCATATGTGTGCTGAGCCATTAGTTAATTCTTATGGTGAGACGGGCATGATGAGGGCTTCTTTGGCTCCGTATAATACTAAAGAGGATGTGGATATTTTTATGAATGCACTGCATAAAGCAGAGAAGATGTTACGATAATAATTAATATAACATGAGTGTACAAGAAACAGAAAATGAGATAGTTGAAGAGTTCAGTTTTTTTACAGACTGGATGGAAAAATATGAATATTTAATAGATTTAGGTAAAAATTTGCCTTTGATAGATGAATCTAATAAAACTGAAAGTAATTTGATAAATGGCTGTCAATCACGTGTTTGGCTATCTGTAGAATATAAAAATGGAAAGTTGCATTTTACTGCAGATAGTGATGCTATTATTACTAAAGGTTTAATTTCTCTATTAATTAGAGTGTATAGTGATAGAACACCAAAGGAGATTAATAGTTCGGATTTTTCGTTTATTGATAAGATAGGGCTTAAAGAAAATCTTTCACCAACTCGTGCTAATGGGCTGGTTTCTATGATTAAAAAGATAAAATCATATGCGTTAGTGTATGAGATAAAAGAAAAAGAATTACAAAAATAAAAAAAAGACAATTATGTTATCTGAAGATCAAGTTTTAAGAAATATAGTAAGATCATTAAAGCAAGTTTATGATCCGGAAATTCCTGTGAATATTTATGATTTGGGGTTAATATATAATATAGATTTAGATAAAGATTATAAAGCTACCATTAAAATGACTTTAACGGCCCCAGGATGCCCTGTCGCTGATGAGTTGATAGAACAGGTCAATGATGCTGTTATGGACGCTCCTGGCGTGACTGATGCAGAGATAAATTTAGTTTTTGAACCTGAATGGGATAAAGATATGATGAGTGAAGAGGCTAAATTAGAATTAGGTTTTTTATAGAATATGGAGACTGTTTATTTATCATTAGGTTCTAATTTGGGTGATAGAGAGAAAAATTTATCTATGGCGACATCCTTAATAGTTACTCAATATGCTTCTTATCTTGGGTCTGATATAGTAGAATCATCTATTATAGAGACTGAACCATGGGGATTTAAATCCGATAATAAATTTCTAAATCAAGTAATTGGTTTTGATGTAGAGACGACTCCGGAGAAATTATTAGAAGTTTGTAAATGGGTAGAGAAGAAGTTAGGTAGGGATGATAAGCCTGAGTATGATAGTGCAGGTAATAGAATTTATCATTCAAGGACAATAGATGTTGATATTCTATTGTATGGCGATATGGAAATTCGTGAACCAAATTTGCAGATACCTCATGCTAAGTTATTTAAAAGAGAATTTGCACTTAAACCTCTAGAAGAGATAGTAAGTGCAAATCTTAAGCCTTTCCTCGCTGCTCAAAAGGAGAAATTACATTAGATTTATTGTTTAAGACTGATGGCATATTGATATATTTTCAATACTTGATGTGCATCATCGAAATCTACTTTATTTTCTTTTAAGTATTGTGAAATTTCGTCTTTATTTTTTTTGAATATCTTTAGAAATACCTTTCTGTTAGGAAAATACATGCTATTTTTCTTTAGAATGACGGGCTCTATAGATAAAGTGTATGGAGCATGATTATGAGGGGTTAATTGATAAATGCTTCCACTTCCATTAGTTAGTGTAGATATTTCTGTGACTGATGAGGTTTCACTTGTACCACCGTATGCGGCAGTTTTAGGTGGTTCTTTAATATTAAGATTTTTAATCACACCAAAAGCATAATCTCCATCTTGTGATATAATGTTTACAAAACTATTTCTTATCCTTTTAAAGATAGTATTTTGTGCGATTAACATAGATACTTCATCATTATTTGACATCGCTAGCGTATCACCTTTATCGTTAATAAACCATATTTTTTGATTATATGTGACGATGTTTAATTTTCCAGACTGTTGTCTACCATCTTTTAACAAAACAGAACCGGTAGAAAATTCATTGAGTACGAATAATAAAGAATCAGGAATTTTTCCATCAATAAATCCTTTAGAATTAACCATAAAAGATCCATATTGTTTTTGTGCGAAGCACAAGTTTGAACTAATAACCATTATTATTAGAACAAATATTGAAGTTATTTTTTTCATATTTAATATGTTTTTTGAATTGTCGATATTTAAAATATTACATATAAGGCAAATGTATTAAAAAAAATAGTATTTTTGCAACGAAATAAAAGATATTAAATAAATAAATAATGACACAAGACGAGCTTTTTAAGATTTTAGTAGCACATGCTAAAGAATATGGTTTTATCTTTCAATCAAGTGAAATCTATGATGGATTAAGTGCTGTTTATGATATGGACAGTTAGGATGTGAACTAAAAAACAATATCAAAAAATATTGGTGGGATTCTATGGTAAAATTGCATGATAATATAGTAGGTTTAGATTCTGCTATCTTTATGCATCCAAAGATTTGGGAAGCTTCAGGCCATGTAGGTGCTTTTAATGATCCATTGATAGACAATAAAGATTCAAAGAAAAGATATAGAGCTGACGTCCTTTTAGAAGATTATATTCAGAAGTTAGAAGATAAGATAGAGAAGAATGTAGTAAAAGGGAAGAAAAAGTTTGGAGATTCTTTTGATGAAGAGCAGTTCAGAGTGACTAATCCTAATGTTCTACGTAGTCAAAAAAAGATAGATCAAGTAAAAGAAAAAATGGTTAAAGCTCTAAATGATAATGATTTAGATGGGCTTAGAGATTTAATTATAGAATGTGGAATAGCAGATCCTGTTTCAGGGACGAAAAACTGGACTGATGTACGTCAGTTTAATTTAATGTTTAGTACTCAGCTTGGAAGTGTTTCAGGAGAATCTGGAAAAATATATTTAAGACCTGAGACAGCTCAAGGAATTTTCGTAAATTATCTTAATGTTCAGAAAACAGGAAGGATGAAGATTCCTTTCGGAATAGCTCAGATAGGTAAGGCTTTTAGAAATGAAATAGTAGCTCGTCAGTTTATTTTTAGGATGAGAGAGTTTGAACAGATGGAGATGGAATTCTTCGTTCGTCCTGGCACTGAGATAGAGTGGTTTAAAACTTGGAAAGAAACACGATTAAAGTGGCATAAAGCGCTTGGAATAGGGGATGATCATTATAGATTCCATGACCATGATAAATTAGCTCATTATGCTAATGCTGCTACTGACATAGAATTTAAATTTCCATTTGGATTTAAAGAACTTGAAGGTATTCATTCTAGAACTGATTTTGACCTTAGTCAACATCAAAAATTTTCAGGAAAGAAACTACAATATTTTGATCCAGAGACTAAACAAAGTTATACTCCTTATTGTATAGAAACTTCTATAGGACTTGATAGAATGTTCTTAGCTGTTTTATCATCTGCTTATAAGGAAGAAAAACTTGAAAATGGTGAGTCTAGAGTAGTTCTGAGTTTAAATCCAGTATTGGCTCCTATTAAATTAGCTGTGCTACCTCTAGTTAAAAAGGATGGACTTCCTGAAGTAGCTAAAGATATTATGGCCGATTTAAGAATGGATTTCAACTGTCAGTATGATGAGAAAGACAGTATTGGAAAACGTTATAGACGTCAAGATGCTATTGGAACACCTTTCTGTATTACGATAGATCATGATACTTTAAATGATAAAAAAGTAACCATCAGATATAGAGATAGTATGTTACAAGAAAGAGTAGATATTGATTCTCTTCGCGGAATAATTGAAAAGAAAGTATCTTATAAGACACTCTGGAAATAAATAATTAACAAAAATTATAATTAAAGGTATTATAGTTGATAAGAAATTATCTCTATAATACCTTTTTTAGATATAAAAAAAAGAGATGAAAAATTGATTTCATCTCTTTTAATATGTCGGGATACTCCGACTCGAACGGAGGACCCCCTGCTCCCAAAGCAGGTGCGCTAGCCAACTGCGCCACATCCCGATATTTTATTTCCTTTCTATTGGAAACGGGATGCAAAGATATATTACTTTCTCGTTTTTCCAAAAAAAAAGTGCTATTTTGTTGAACTTTTTTTAAAATTTTATAAAAAAAACTTTTTTAGGACATTAATAGTATTAATATAGCTGCTAATTTATCTATTATTATCTTAATAATTCTTGTGTGTTTTCTTTTGTTCCATCGCATTTAGATGGATTGATTTTTAATAAATGACACAATAGAGGATAAATATTGACGTTTTCAATTATATTTCTATTTTTAAACTTCGTTTTAAAGTCGTGTCCAATAGCTATTAATGGAACATGCATTTGATGATTTTGAGGAGCAAAACCATGTGCTCCACCATTGTAATGAGGTTTAGTGCCAAATTGCCAGCCTACTTCAGGTAATACTAGTATATCTCCAATGTTAGTATTGTCGCTGTAATTCAAACTATCAGGGATCTCATTTTTTCTCCATACATATAAATGTGGAACTTTAGAGAGATGATTATATATGGAATCTATTTTAGCTGTTGGATCTTTAATATCATTATTAACATAAAACATAGAAGGAATATTACCTGTTAAATATGAATACCATTCTTTTTTGATATAATCATTTGGATTGATATTATGAGAAGCAGGAACACTGGCCATACCATGATCTGATGTAATTATAAGATTTATCCTCTTAGCATTAGGTAAGGCTTTTAATCCTTTATATAAGCATCCCATTAAGCTGTCAAGGTAATGTACCTTATTCTTTACTTCTAAGCTGTGAGGACCATGATGATGACCTGTAGCATCTGGTTCTTCGAAATAAGTCATAACTAAATCACATTTCTTCGAACCTATCCAATTAATAGTAGAATCTACTCTCTGTTCGAAAGTTATATGAGGAGTCTGTGCCCATGTCTTTTTCATAAAAGATTTTTCTCCAGGATGGGTAATTTCATTTGCTACCCAATAAAGAACTCCTACTTTTTTTCCTTGACGTTCTGCAGTGAACCAAATAGGATCTCCTCCGTAATTCTCAGGATTTAATCTTTCATCATTTCCGACAGAATATTCTTTATGAGAAGTCCTATTATAATAATTATTATGTATAAGTTCGTGATGTTCTGGATATAAACCAGTAGCAAGAGTATAATGATTAGGAAAAGTTAGAGAAGGAAAACTCGGCATCATCTCCGTTAAGGTTCCTTCGTGAGCCATTAACCATAGATTTGGGGTGTTTATACTATCAAGATAACTGTATCTAAAACCATCAAGTGAAACTATAACAGTTTGACTTGAACAACTTATAAAAATATTAGAGAAACTTAAAATAATGCCTAAAAAAGCTGATTTTTTTAATATTGATAATAGTATTTTACTCATAATGCGCCGAAGGTACAGAAAAAATAATATTATTATCTATATGCCTTATGACTTATCTAAAAAAAAGTAGTATTTTTGTTCTTACTTGAAAAATTTTAATGAAAATCACTTATATACGCAAATATTTTATCTTAATACATGCTATATGTCTAATCTTTATATTTAATGGGCATATTTATGGTTATGATAAAGTAAAAAATGATAATGAAAAGAATTATGTCGGGAATCCTTTGAAGCAAAAGATTTCATGTCAGGATTCTCTAAAAGATAAAATATTAATTCTTTCATCATACAATATAGGTATTACGAGAGTTAATAATTTTATAAATGATTTTCAGAATCAAGTATTTCTTAATGGTTCTAAATATGATGTGATAGTTTCAGACATGTCACGAGATAATCTAAAGGGTAACCAATCATTACACTATAAAATAATTACAAAAATAATATTAAATAAAAAAGAGGGAAAGTTAAAAGCAGTAGTGTTAATAGGTCAAGAAGCGTGGTCTTCATTTAACTATCTTTATAATTATGCCCCAAATTTACAAGATTTTGATATACCTGTTTTTCCTGTTTTAGCTTCTAATATTGGCGTTGATATATCTTATTTTACATGCAAAAAAAATAAAGAGTATGTTCCTGAAAGTATAAATTATGTAGATAGCCTATGTAAAAAAGGATTAGCTCTAGGTGGCGAATTATTTACATATGATTTAGATAAGAACATAGAGGTTATTAAAAAGATTTATCCTGGAACTAAGAGTGTAGCTTTCATGTCTGACAATACTTATGGGGGTGTTTCAATGTTAGCCTATGTCTCAAAAGAGATGAAAAAACACGAAGATTTAAACTTTATCTCGCTAGATATTAGAAAGTTTAGTGATAAGGCTGCTGTGGCTGATACACTTAAAAAATTAGATGATAATACAGTTATCATTTTAGGATGCTGGAGAATGGACAGATTAGGAAATTATTTATCTGGAGATGTGTTATCTAAGTTGATTAAAGAGAATACTAAGTTACCTGTTTTTACTCTTTCAGGGAATGGTATGAGTAATTTATTAGCAATTGGAGGTTATTTTTCAGATTATAATATTAAGGCAGATTATATTTATAATCAAATTGATATGTATCAGCATCATTATAGAAAAATAGAACCAAAAATTCTAGGTATGCATTATCATTTTAATGGGGATAAATTAGATAAATTAGGATTTAAAAAATATGATTTACCATATGGTAGTATAGTGGAAAGTTCTAATGAACATAAAATAGCTTCATATAAACATATCATACGAAAAATGATAATAAGTTTCATCATTCTGCTAATATTTATGATGGTCATTATTATTACTTATCTAAAAAATTTAAAACTTAAAAAAAGTATATTAGAAGAGAATAAAAAATTAGCTGCTCAAACACAAAGAGCTAAGGATTCAGAAAGAATGAAAACAGCATTCTTGGCTAATATGAGCCATGAAATACGTACACCTCTTAATTCAATCGTAGGTTTTGCGACTATTTTATCTGATGATGAGATTAATACTTCTGCTAGTCTATTGCCTGAAGAAAGAAAAAATTTCGGTAAAATTATTAAGTCAAATTCATTATCACTTTTAAGGATAATAAATGATATATTGGATACTTCTAGAATGGAGACAGGGAAAACGAAGTTCGATATAAAGAGTTATGATGTGGTCGCTATATGTAAAGATGTTTTTTTAACTGTATTTCATGATTATAATAATCCAGATATAAAAACTATATTTACGCATAACTTAAATGAATATAGATTAAAAACTGATAAAACTAGATTAATTCAACTTATTATTAATTTATTAAATAATGCTAAGAAATTTACAGAAGAAGGGACTATAACGTTGTCTTTAGATATATTTGAAGATAAAAATATGGTACAAATATCTGTAACGGATACAGGAATTGGAATAGCGAAAGATAAACAGAAGATAATTTTTGGTAGATTTGAAAGAATCGATGAAAATAAAGAAGGTTATGGATTAGGTTTAGTTATTTGTGACCAAATAATTCAAAGATTAGGAGGAAAGATTTACGTTGATTCTGATTATACTGATGGAGCTAGGTTTATAGTAGAACATCCTTTAAAATAACAATTATGGATAAGAATGAAATAATAATAGAGCATGATAATGCTAATAATCGCGTTAAAACCATCATTAATGGAATAGAAGCTCATGTGCAGTATAGAATAGATGAAGAGACTAAAACTCTTGATATAAGACATACTATAGTACCTAAGGAAATAGGGGGTAGAGGTATAGCAGCTAAGTTAGTAGAGTTTACTTATAATTGGGCTGTGGCGCAAAATTTAAAAATAGTTTCTACATGTTCTTATGCTACAGTTTGGCTAAAACGACATGGAATAAAAGAACCAGAGTCCTTAGAAGCTAAGAACTCTGGAAACTCTTGTGGAATATAAAAAGAGCTAATTATTCGTATAATTTACAATTTTTATATCCTAGATTATCGTATATAATACTCATCTTTGTTAGTCTATTTAGAAAATTATTATAATCTTTAGTGGTATATGTGTTCTATGCTATTTCTGAGATAGCTAAAAGACTTATTGTTAGTAACTTATAATTTAAGAGAGTAAATTTTGAATACATATTTCTTATTTTTTAGGAAGATCTTTTAGAATGTAATCAGCATAATTATATCCTAATCTATCATATATGGAAAGCATATGAGGAATTCTAGTCAAAAAATCGGAGTAATCTTTATTCTTTTTATTAGTCCAAACATCTTCTGAAAGAGCAGCATATCTAGGTAGAATCATATGTTCTACGTGACTAAAAGAAGGCATGTATTCAGTCCATACGCAGGCTTGAGCTCCTAGAACATGTGAAGCTTCTTTGGCTGTAAATGATGAATCTATAGGGTCAAAAGAGTAAACCTTTTCTAATGGATTATAGCCTCCTATAGCTAATGGTTCGTTTTCAGGATGTTTTGTCTGATAATAATCAAAATATACATAAGTAGTAGGAGCCATAATGACGTTATTTCCTAGTTTGGCGGCTTTAATACCTCCTTTCATTCCTCTCCATGACATAATAGTGGCACTTTTGGAAATACCACCTTCAAGTATTTCATCGAAGCCTACCATTTTTCTGCCACGTGCATTTATTACTTCTTCTGCGAATGATGCTATATAACTTTGAAGTTTTTGTTCTTTAGTACTATGTTTATCAGTTTTAAGTCCTAAAGATTTGATTTTCCTCTGGCATAAAATATTGTTTTCCCATTGCTCTTTTGGACATTCATCTCCTCCTATGAATATATACTCTGAAGGGAATACATCCATAACTTCATTTAATATATCTTTAAGAAAAGTGAATACCTCTTCTTTTCCAGGATTTAATACATCATGAAATATACCCCATCCTTCTGCGACTTTAAAAGGCCCATCTGTACATCCTAGTTCAGGATATGCAGCTAGAGCAGCACTCATATGTCCTGGCATATCAATATCAGGTAACACATTGATATATCTATCTGCTGCGTATTTAACTATATCTTTTAATTGATCTTGTGTGTAGAACCCAGAATATGGTGTGCCATCATATTTTTTAATAGAATCATTAGCATGTCCTATCAGGGTTTGTGCACGTTTTGAACCTACTTCTGTTAGAAGAGGATATTTTTTTATTTCCATACGCCATCCTTGGTCGTCTGTAAGGTGGAAATGAAAAGTATTTAGATTATTTAATGCCAATATGTCAATATACTTCTTTACTTCATCTACTGTAAAGAAATGTCTACTTACATCTAGCATACCTCCTCTATAGCTAAATCTTGGAGCGTCTTTTATAGTAGTTGGTTTAAAAATAACTTTATTGACATCCTCAGCAGGAAGAAATTTACGTAACGATTGTATTCCATAAAATAGGCCTTGTTTACTAGCTCCATTTATTACTATCGTTTTTTCATTAATATTTATGCTATATGCTTCTTTATTACTATTCTCAAAACTAGTGTCTAAAATAATACAAGGAATATTTTTTGATTCTTCTGTATTTTCTTTAATATTAAGTTTAATGGATGTTTCTTCTTCGATGTAGCTAGATAGAAATTCAGCATTTTTTCTCATAGCATCATCTTTAACTTGGCATATAATCGGAGTATTTTTGGTTAGAGTGAAATCAGCTCCAGGATAAAATGAGATTTCATTAATCTTAGGAATGATAGCATAATCGGCCTTTCCACTTTTTCCACACGAGCTAAATAGACAAGCAAGTGCACAAATAATAAATAATTTTTGTTTCATAAATCTGGTTTTGAGGATTAATAAGTGTATAGCTAAACTCAAAGTTAATTATTTTTTTTATTGACAAAGAATAAATATAGATATATTAAGTTTTTTTTCGTAAAACTCTTATATATATTTAAAACTTGGCACGGGATTTGTAATGTTTATGAATGTTAATAATAAAAAAAATTATTATGAAGTTCATTAATTTATTAAAACATGCTTACCATTCATATTGTAAGCTGTTAAGTGAAACTACAGTTTTTTCTCCCACAGGAGTTATTTACTTCAAATCGAGAAAAAAATTAAATGAGTAGTTTGTATGAGTCAGGGAGAACAAGAAGTTCTACCCTTTTTTTTTGCCTATTAGTGAACCATATTTAATGTATTTCTTTGATAAATTTACGATACGATATATAATAAATTATAGAAGCGACAGTTAGTGAAATTGGAAATGCTGACCAAATTCCTGGAAGACCAAATCCCATTTTAACCCCAAATATGTAACTTAAAGGCAATGAGATGCATATATAGCTTATAAATGATGTAGAAGCTATAGATTTTACTTTTCCTATCCCTCTAAGAGCATTGACATATATGGCTTGAATAGCATCTGCGATTTGATAAATTACTAGAGGAATAAGTGCTATAGGCAGAATCTGAAGAATTACTAAATCATTAGTAAATAATTTTCCAATAAAGAATCTTGTGAAAAGTATTAATATACAGTTAAAAATAACCAATATCATCATTAGTTGGAATCCTGAATGAACAGTGTTTTGAACATCTTTATATCTTTTTTGTCCCATGAAATTACTAACTCTTACAGAGATAGCACTTCCTAATCCGAAGTATAGTAAGAAACAAAGTTGCGAAATGGAAGCCAGAATTTGATGGGCTGCCATGGTTTGTGTGCTAATCCAACCAGCGATTAGTGTGGTTAAAGAAAATCCTGCTCCTTCAAGTACTAATTGAGTAGCTATTGGCCATCCTATTTTTTGCAATTGTATATGACGTTTTTTATCCCAATTAGCCTTTTTAGCTGCTTGAAAGTAGGGTTTAAGATGTTTAGCATATATTATTACTAAAATATATGCTAAGGCCATTAGAAATCTTTATATGAATGTAGCAATACCTGCTCCAATAACACCTAGAGGAGGGAAGAGGCCTATTCCATTAATCAATATATAGTTCAAAATTATATTTAAACCTACTCCACTGAAGATAATATACATAGATATCTTAGTTTGTGTAATACTATCTGTAAACTGTTTCCCAGTATTAAATATCATTACGAAAGGCATGGAAAATAGGTGTATGAGAAATAAAGGTTTTATTAATTTTAATAAATCTTTATCTTCCTGAATGAGCGGAAGTGCTAAATAGAGTAGTCCCATTAGTAACATGCAGAATAACATACATAAGAAGCCTACTAATAGACTATCACGAAGATAAGCACCTGCGGCGTCAGTATCTTTACGACCGTAGGCAGCACCAGAAAGTGGAATTATACCCATGGCAATACCTTGCAGGAACATCAGAGGCAGAAAAACAATAGCTCCAGTAAATGAGGCAGCTGCCAGGTCTAAAGTTCCATATTTACCTACCATTAGAGTATCAAAGAACGATAAGAGCACCATCGCCATTTGTCCAAATGTGATAAGAATACTTAGATATATGAGTCGTGAGTAATGTGGCTTGTAGATGTGCCAGTCGCTTATGAAATTCATGGCACAAATATACATAATTTAGTGAATCCTCTAATTATAGAAGTATTTTTTATAATTTTGTGACGTCCTTACAATGCTGTAAGGATTTTTTAATGTTACTATGTGTACTAATAAGAAAAAGAAGAATTACAGTGCTTTATATATAATGCTTGGTATGTTGGCAGGTATTGGAGTTGGTTTTGGAGTTGTAGCTTGGATGCCTGATGGACATAAATTTATTAAAGATTGGATTACGCCTTTTGGAACGATCTTTCTTAATTTATTGAAGATGATATCTATTCCTTTGATTTTTGTATCTATTTTTAAAGGAGTCTCTAGTATAAAGGATGTTTCTAAATTCGCTCGTATAGGGATAAGAACTGTTATATTATATATGATAACTACTGTTATTGCTATTAGTTTAGGATTGTTTTTCGCTGAAGTTATTAAACCTGGAAGTTTTATAAATGAGAATCAATATGAATTGATAAAATCTAAATCTACTGAAAATCTTACTGCTGACAAAGTTACAGATAATGTACAAAAGGCTAACCAGGTAAAAGATAAATCACCTCTTAACTTTTTCGTTAATATGGTTCCTGATAATATTTTTAATTCTCTTAGTCAGAACAATAGGATGTTACAGATAATATTTTTTAGTATTATTTTCGGAGTGGCAGCTATATTGGTAGGAGATGAGAAATCAAAACCAATAATGGACTTGATGAGTAGTATAAATAGTTTACTTCTTCGTATAGTGGAGATGATTATCGCTGTGTCTCCATTTGGAGTGTTTGCTTTGATGGCAGATTTAGCAGCTAAATATTCTGGAAATTGGGGTATTTTTACTTCTCTTGGTCTATATGCTGTTTGTGTTTTAATAGTTCTTGGAATTATGATGTTGATGGTTTATCCTATAATGATAAAATTCTTCACTAAGATTCCTATGTTTAAATTTATTAAGAAAATGTATAAAGTACAGCTTTATGCATTCAGTACTTGTAGTAGTGCTGCTACTTTGCCTGTAAATCTTGAAAATGCACAGAAAAATCTTGGAATATCTGAAGAGGCTAGTGAATTTGTTTTACCACTTGGAACAACTATTAATATGGATGGTACAAGTGCTTACCAAGCTGTAGCTGTGGTATTTATTGCCCAGGTTTTTGGTATTCATTTAGGGCTAGGGGATATTTTAAGTATATTATTATTAACGACTATTTCATCAATAGGTGCACCAGGAATACCAGGAGGTAGTTTTGTTATCTTAACAGTAGTGTTAAATACTATTGGTATTCCCGCTGAAGGATTAGCCCTTATTTTTGGCGTTGATAGACCTATTGATATGTTTCGTACAGCTGTTAATGTCACAGGAGATGCGACAGTAGCAGCTATAATTGATAAAAGTATATAATATTATTAAAAACCGTTGTACCCTTCATTGAAGAATAATTCTGCATTATAAGGGTTATCTTGGTCCCAATTGTCAGATGCGTCCCAATCTACATAAAACTCATATGTATATTTGAGATTATTGTTATTACAAGATATTTCGACTATAGCCTTGCCAGTATCTTTTCCTGTAACTTCTACTATCATGACTCCATTTTTATCATAATATGAGACATCTATACAATTATCAGAGTCATTGAAGTTTACAGAGTATTTACTGCTGTCTTCCGACATAGTAATCTCATACGTTTCTTTTACAAATAAATTTACGGATTCAGTCATGGCACTTATTTTTCAGAGAAATAACGTAGGAATTGGCTTCTTTCGAAACTATTTAAACCATATACATTAGCGACGTTGAGTTTTGATCTAAAAGATGCTATATCTTTAAATTTCATTTGTGTCATCCATTCATCAAGTTTATTAAGCGCTTCTTTAAGGAATACAGGACCGTCTTTATATAGTGCAGAACATACTTCTACAGCAGAAGCTCCAGCTAAAATAGATTTAATAACAGCCTCTGGTGAAGATACTCCTCCAGAAACAGCTATGTCTAAACTAAGAGATGCAGACAGAATGCCAGTCCATCTAAGAGGTTCTGTGAAGTCACTAGGAGAACTAAGGACACTTCCAGAAGAATGTTTTAATTTATATATGTCGATGTCTGGTTGGTAGTAACGATTGAATAAAACAACGGCAGAAGCACCTGCATCACGTAATTGTTTAGCTAGAGCTACTGGACTTGTTAAAGAACGTCCTAATTTCATAATGATAGGAAGTTTTACTACATCTTTAAGATGCTTTAATATATCAACGTGATGTTGTTCGAATTCTCCGTATTGATAATCTATACTTGATGGTAATGCTAATAAATTAACTTCTATAGCGTCAGCACCTGCTGCTTCTATCTCTTTAGCGAAATATATCCAGGAAGAGTCGCTATAACAATTAATGCTAGCTATTATAGGTATATCTGTAACTTTCTTACTCTCTTTAATCAAATCAAGATATTCAGATAGTTTATGTCCTTTGAAATATTCATCATAATATTCAAGACCTTCTGTATGATAGTCTAAATTAGAACTTTCATGCTTAGCTTCTGAAGTAATTTGTTCTTCAAATAATGATTTTAAAACTATCGCCCCTGCTCCAGCTTCAGACCATTTTTTATTTTTCTCAGCTGAGTCTGTTAAACTAGAACTTGAAACTATAATAGGATTACGTAGTGTAAGATTTGCGAAATTTGTTTGAATATTGTTCATAGAATATGATGTATTAATATTTCTATCAAATATATACAAAAAGGATTATATCACAAAAAAAGTTAAAAGAAATACTTTCTAAAATATTATGTATAAATTTGCGTAGATTTTTAGAATGAAAAATGATAAAATTATATTCTTAGCCTTGTTTATGATGTTAATCATGAATCCTTTTACTATCTCTGCAAGAGAAAATGTGAAAGGTGATGCATCTATGCATACTATCGATAAGGAGTCATTTACTTATCAGTATCTTACCACTAAAGAAGGCTTGAGTAATCAACGCGTGTTTTCAATACTTGAAGATAATCAAAGACTGATTTGGGTGTCAACACGTTCGGGGGTAGATAGTTTCGATGGCAGGAATGTGAAGAATTATAGCCTTTTTGGTAAAAGTATTATAGAGGATGAGTCTGGAAGGATGATTTATCTTATCAAAGATTTTCAAGATTCATTGTGGGCTTATACAAATTCTGGAAAAATTTTCAAATATGATATTAATAATGATAAGTTTAATCTGCGGTTAGATATTAATAAACTTATACAAGCTGATAGTTTTTTATCTAGTTTATATATAGATAAGGATGGAAAATTCTGGGTCGGCTTAAAAGATGGTTTGTTCGTATATAGTGAAGAAGATGGAGTAGATAAAATCTTAGATAATGAGATACATGATATAGAGTATTCTGTTATAAATAATAAATTCTATATATCTACTATAGATGGATTATATTCATATGACATATTTTCTAAAATTAAACATACTATTTTACCTAATATTAATATTCAGTCCACTTTCTTCGATAAAAAGACATCTTTATTATGGATAGGAACTTTTAATAAAGGAATAGAATTATTTGATATTCAGGCCAATAAATTCATAAAAACTAAGGCTTTAGATTTTTTGCCAAGTTTACCATATAGAGACATAATAGAGTATGATGGTAAAACATTGCTCTTAGGTGTAGATGGTGGAGGCGTTTATGCTGTCAGACGAGATGCAAGTGTATCGTGGAATATTTTTAATTCGAATCAAGAGAAGGGAGGCGTTCTTAATGGCAATGGTATTTATACGTTATATAAGGATAGTTTTTCAAATGTCTGGATCGGGAGTTATACCGGTGGTGTTACTTATGCTAATCCAAAGAGGTATTTTTTCAATCTGATTCACCATAAAAGAAATGATGAGCAATCTTTAATAAATGACCACGTAAATGCTATATTAGAGGATGTAGATGGAGATATCTGGTATGCTACTAATCAAGGTATTAGTGTGCATTTTATGCAGACTAATACGTGGAAGCATTTTCTGAAAGAAAATGTATTTTTAGCTCTGTGTGATGCAGGTGCTGGTGAGGTTTATGCTGGTGGCTATGCTACTGGTTTATATTGCCTTAATAAATATGATGGAATAAGAAAGCATATTACTACTGCTAATTCTAATTATCTTACTACCGATTATATTTATTCTATTTATAAGGATGATAAGTGTTTATGGATTGGTGGTATGTATGGTAAGTTAATGAGATTTTCTCCTAAGGCTCGTGCCTTGGAGCAGTTCGAAACGTATAATATTACTCATATAAATTCTATTGTATCAAAAAATAAGGATACCCTAGCTATAGCGAGTGTTAATGGTTTCTATTTGCTAGATAAGAAAACAGGGTTTTTCAGGCAATATTTTCAAAGCCCTAATAATGCTGGAACTAGAAGTAATAGTTTTATTTATTCTATGTATTTCCCCTCTAGAAATAAAGTGTGGTTTGGAACAGATGGTGGAGGAATAAATCTTTTCGATCTTAAGAAACTAAAGGCTAGAACTTATAGTACGGAAGATGGCTTGCCTTCAAATTATGTGTATAGTATATTGCCTGATAGTCAGGGGCATATATGGGTGAGTACTGATAAAGGATTGGCTTATATGACTATGACATCTTCTCCTGAGGTAACGAATATTGGATTTTTAGATGGTTTGGCTAATGAATTTAATTTTATGTCTTTTGCACGTTTAAAATCTGGCGATTTTATCTATGGAAGTACTAATGGGGCCGTAAGATTTAATCCTAAGAATTTTACTAAACAAGTTTATGAGGCTCCTTTAATATTTAATACTTTCGAAGCACCTCAGAAAACCCGTTCATTAACTAAGCAGAAGGATCCTTTATTTAATACAATGTTAAAGAAAGGAAAGGATATAGAACTCAAATATTATGAAAATTCCTTTTACCTATCATATATATCTATATCTTATCAGTTTCAAAAGGATATAGTTTACAAATATAGGTTAAAAGGTTTTGATGAACATTGGAGCGATCCAACTATTGAGTCAAATATCAGATATACTAATATTCCTCCTGGAGATTATACTTTTCAAGTGAAGAGTTTTAGTAAAAATAACAATCTTGTGCTTGACGAGAACGAGTTGCATATTCATATCTCTCTTCCTATTTGGAATACTACTATGGCTTGGATAATTTATATATTATTAATTTTAGGCTTTATATATTTTATATGGGATTTTTATACTAGTAAATTAGAAAAAAAACATTTTGCTGATAAGATTCAGTTTTTTATTAATACGGCACATGATATAAGAACTCCGGTGACTCTGATTATGGCTCCATTGGGAGATTTGACTAAAGAACAAGGTTTATCTGAAGAGGGAAAGAAGAATCTGCAGATAGCTCAACATAGTACTAAAAAGTTATATAATCTGATTTCTCAATTATTGACTTTTCAAAAAATTGATACACAGCATTTGTCTCTGCAAGTAATGAAGTATGATTTTAATATGTATATTCAGGACAAAGTTATATTTTTCCAAGCCTTGTGTGAACGTAAGAATATTACGATTAATCTGAATCTTCCAGAAGAAACTATTTATTTATGGACTGATAAAGAGAAATGTGATAAGATTTTCGATAATCTTTTTTCAAATGCTGTTAAATATTCTAAAAAGGGAGGGCTTATAAATATTACAGTAGCCCAAACCGATAAAAAGATAGAAGTAGAGATTAAAGATAATGGAATAGGTATTCCTCGAAAAGCTCAGAGATATATATTTTCTAATTTTTATCGTGCTGAGAATGCAGTTAATTCTAAGGAGACTGGCAGTGGTATAGGTTTATTATTAACGCGACATCTTATAAAACTACTTAAAGCTAATATTAGTTTTACTAGTGTAGAGGGTGAAGGAACTACTTTTTCAGTAAGTTTTCGTAAGGGCTATCGTCATTTATCCAAATATATAGTATATAATGAGATAAAGACTGATGATATTTCTCCAGAGCTTTTAACTAATAATATAGTAGAAGATATCAATGGTAAATTGATTAGGAATCATGCTAGTATAATGATAGTGGAGGATAATGATGAATTAAGGTATTATCTTAAGAAAACTTTTTCACATTCTTATTCTGTAATAGATAAACCAGATGGAGAGTCTGCACTTCTTTATCTAAAAGAAAAATCAGTAGATTTAATAATCTCTGATGTAATGATGCCAGGTATCCAGGGGGATGAGTTATGTAGAAAAATCAAAAAAGACTTTACCACATCACATATTCCTGTAATACTACTTACTGCTAAAGCAGATAAAAATGCCGTATTATTAGGATTGAAGAGTGGAGCAGATGATTATCTTACGAAACCATTTGATTCTGAAATTTTAAAGACTAAGATTAAAGGAGTCCTTCATAACAGAGAAGTTATGCGTCGATATTTTAGATCTCATCATGAAAATCTAAATATGGATTATTCTAATATGTGCTCTCCAATGGATAAAGAGTTCCTGGATCATTGTAATAAACTAGTTAAAGATAATTTAGAAAATCCAGAATTTACGATAACTAAATTATGTAGAGAATTAGCTATGAGTAGAACTCTGTTCTATGAAAAACTGAAAGCTCTCACTGGTCAATCTCCAAATGAATTTATCAAAGAAATCAAGATGGAAACCGCTGCATCTCTCTTAAAACAGCATTTATCAGTGCAGGAAGTGGCTTTTCAAGTAGGATTCACAGATTCTAAATATTTTAGTACTGTGTTTAAAAGACATTTCGGTATATCGCCAAGTAAATACATCTAATATACATTTTGATAGAATTTACACCTTTTGTGATAAATTTTAAACCATTGGAATACGCTATCTATATATCTTTGATATCGTAAATAATAATCTAAAACATGTGATATGAAGAAAGAATTAGTTTTATTTCTCTGTTTAATAATATTCATTCCTTTTTATGGATATTCAACAAACAAAATTAGCCCTGAAATCCAAGAGCAAACTTGGCAGATCAAGGGTACGGTTACCGATGAGCAAGGAGAACCTCTTGTAGGTGCGACTGTTCTTATTAAAGGAACTACGGTCAGTGTTATTACTGATTATGATGGAAACTTTAGTTTAAAAGCCCCTAAACAATCTACACTATCAATTTCTTATATTGGTTTTACTTCTGAAGAAATAGAAGTCACTCAAACAAAAGCTTTTTATAAAATAGTATTAAAGACAGATAGCGAATTACTTGATGAAGTAGTAGTTACTGCACTTGGTATTAAGCGAGAAAGAAAAGCTTTAGGTTACGCTGTAGGCGAAGTTAAAGGTAATGAACTTGAAAAAGCAAAAGGAACCAATGTGATTAATTCATTAGCAGGTAAAGTACCAGGACTTGTTGTTAGCCAAACAGCTAGTGGTCCTTCTGGTTCTTCGCGTGTTATTATTAGAGGTAGTACTGAAATGACCGGAGATAATCAGCCGCTATATGTAGTTGATGGTGTCCCTTTGGATAATTCAAGTTATAGTTCTGCTGGAACTTTCGGTGGTTATGATCTTGGAGATGGTATTTCAAGTATTAACCCTGATGATATAGCATCTATGTCTGTATTGAAAGGTCCTGCTGCATCTGCTTTATATGGTAGTCGTGCTTCTCATGGAGTGATTTTAATTACTACAAAAAAAGCTGATAGTAATAAAGAATTTTCAGTTGAATTAAATAGTACTACTACTTTTAATAAACAATTGACTAAATGGGATGATGTACAATATATGTATGGTCAAGGTACAGATGGACGTATAAATGGTACTGATGATAAATATTCATCTAGTAAAAACTGGGGTCCGAAAATAGATCCAGGTTTAAATCTGACTTATTATGATGGAATTACCCGTCCATATGAAATAGTAAAAGATAATATAGATGGTTTTTTCCGTACAGGTATGACTACAACTAATTCATTCATAGTAAGTAAAACGAAGGATAATACTGGAATTCGTGCTACTTATACAGATATGCGAAATAAAGATATCGTACCAGGTTCAGATATGAGTCGTAATACTATCAATCTTAGAACTAATACTACTATAGCTAAAAATATAGATTTAGATTTCAAGTTGACATATACGCATGAGGATGTAGATAATCGTTCAGCGTTATCAGATTCCCGAGCTAATCCTTCTCGTAATTTAATGTCTTTAGCTACTACATATGACCAAGCATGGCTTAAGAATAGTTATGAAGATGAAAATGGTAATTATTATGATTGGAATGGACGTGATGTATGGAATGTTAATCCTTATTGGATTATAAATAATATGACTAATACGTCTGAAAAAGATAAATACATGGCATCTGCATTAGTCCGTTATCGTGTTAATGACCATTTAAAATTACAAACAACAGCTGGTGCTGATATCAGTAATTTTGATTTTCAAGAATATGAAGCTCCTACTTCTCCAGGATTTGAATCTGGTCAAATGCAGAAAAGTAGATTTGATAACAAAATGTATAATGTCGAATTTCTAGCTATGTATAATAATAGTTATAAAAAGTTTGATTATGGAGCTACATTTGGAGCTAATCTATATAGTCTGGATAATAAAACTCAAATAATTACGGGAACAAATATGCAGATTCCTGAAGTTATCGCACTGCAGAGTTTTCTTGATAAAGAAATAGAAGAAGGAACTTACAGAAAACAGATTAACTCTATTTATGGAGCTGTTAATTTAGCATATGATGATTTTCTATTTGTAGATGCTACTTTAAGAAGTGATCACTCTTCTACACTGCCGTCGTCAAATAATACTTATCTATATCCTTCAGTATCAGGTAGTTTTCTGTTCTCTGAATTGTTAAACATAGATCCAAAGATATTTAGTTATGGTAAATTAAGAGCATCATGGGCACAAGTTGGTAGTGATACTGATCCATATCAGTTAGGACTAACTTATTCTATGACTACTAAAGCTTATGATGGATATGCAGCAGCATATATAACTAATGGAACCGTACCAAATACAGAACTTAAACCTACTATGACTAATTCTGCAGAATTTGGTATGGAATTAAGATTCCTGAATAGTAGAATAGGATTTGATTTCACATATTATACTCAGAGTAGTAAAGATCAGATTATGAGATTAAATAGTTCTGCTACATCTGGTTATAACTATGCTCTTGTAAATGCTGGTGAAATCCAGAATAAAGGTACTGAAATCGTTCTAAATACACGTCCAATAGAAACTAAAGATTGGACTTGGGATTTGAATTTCAACTTTTCTAAAAATAAAAATAAAGTAATAAGTCTAGCATCTGGCATTTCAGAATTTGAGTTATCATCTGCTCGTTGGATAGATGTAAAAGTAGCAGCCGTAGAAGGTGAAAATTATGGAGCTATTATGGGCCGAGACTATGTGAGAAATGATAATGGAGATATTATCATTAACCCTAGTACGGGATATCCTGAGGTTACAGATGATTTGAAAGTTTTAGGAAATGCTTCTTGGGATTGGACAGGTGGTATAAATACGAATTTGAGATATAAAAATCTATCTCTTTCAGCTATTATCGATATTAAAGTAGGAGCTGATTTATATTCTATGTCTGCTCGTTCTTCTTATAAAACTGGAAAAGATAAAGCTACTTTAGCAGGAAGAGATGAATGGTATGAATCAGAAGAAAAAAGACTTGCTGCTAATATATCAGAAGGTTCATGGGACCCTACGGGAGGATTTGTCGCAGAAGGAGTAATACCTGTCACCGATTCAGAAGGAAACGTGACTTATGAAAAAAATACTAAATATGTTAATCCTGAGGATTACTGGTCATATATCTGTGATAAGACGCCAGTACCGTTTATATATGACAATTCATACGTAAAAGTGAGAGAACTTACTATTTCATACCGTGTACCTAAAAAATGGTATTCGAAAGTATTGTCTGATGTCGCTGTCTCTTTCGTAGCTAGGAACCCATTTATTATTTATAAAAATATACCTAATATCGATCCTGATTCAAATTATAATAATAGTACAGGTATGGGATTAGAATATGGTTCACTTCCTTCTACTAGAAGTTTTGGCTTTAATATTAACGTAAAATTCTAAAAAAATAATGAAAACTATATATAAAATAACATTAGGATTAATATGTGTAAGTAGCCTTTTATTTAGTGCTTGTAGTACAGATTTCAATGATTTGAATACAGATCCATCTAAGGCGAATACTGTTGATCCAAACTATCAATTATCATACGTAGAATTACAATCATGGGGTGATTGGCAGCTTAGTCAGTCATATACTTTTTACTTATCATCTTTTACTCAATATTTACAAGGTGATTGGAATACTACTAATTATGGTGGACAATATCGACAAGATGATTCTGAAATGTCTAATACATGGATGATGATGTATCCACATCTTATAAAAAATTTAGTAGATATAGTAGAACGCACGAAAGATGATTCTACTCAAGTAAATATAAATTCTATAGCGAGAATTTACAAAGTATATTTATTCTCTATTTTAACAGATATGTATGGTGATATACCATATTTTGAAGCAGGTATGGGCTATCTTTCTCAGAATCTAACTCCTGATTATGATAGTCAGGAATTAATATATAAAGATTTTTTAAAAGAGTTAACAGAAACAGTTGAGGCTCTTGATGAAACTAAAGATCAAGTTACTGGAGATGTAATTTATGATGGTGATTTGAGTAAATGGAGAAAATTAGCTAATTCACTTCATCTACGTTATGCGATGCGTATAGTTAATGTTGAACCAGAATTATCTAAATCAGAGGTCATTAAAGCTGTTAGTCAAGAAGCAGGTCTTATGACATCGATCGATGATGATGCATTGATCCCTTATGAAGATATTTTTGATTATGATGAAGATGAGTATCGTAGAAATGCTATTTCGCAGACATGGAGAGGACGTGAAGCTTATCCTACTACTTATATTTGTAGTACTTTTTGGGATCAATTAGAGAGTACTAATGACCCTAGATTATTAGTTTATGCACGTTGCTACGACGAAAGTTCTCCTAATGATCCATTCGGTAGAGTAGATATAACAGAAAATTTAATAGAAGAAGGTGGTACTTTTCAACCATGTCAGCCAGGATATTTCTGGTATGATAAATGGCCAAGTGGTTATTGGAGTCACCTAGTTAATGGATGGATGGATAAAGCATCTCGTCCACAAGCCAATAATATATTTTTGAAAGGAGATATACCAGGTGTAGTAATGACATATTCTGAAGTAGAGTTTTTATTAGCAGAAGCTAAAGTACGTTGGGGAGATGCGATAGCTATTAATGATGATGCTGCAACATGTTATAACAATGGTGTAACAGGAGCTTTTAGATTACTAGAGAAATTTGGAGCAGATACATTTAGTTCAGATACTATTAATTCTTATTTAACCGATAATCCATTTCCAAGTGATTATAATGAGCAAATGACAGCTATAGGTACTCAAATGTGGATTCTAAACTTTAATAATGCGCCAGAAGGATATGCTAACTGGAGAAGAACTGACATTCCGGCATTACTACCTTCTTCAAGTTATGGTGCTATAACTATTAATTCTCAAACTACTCCACTTAGACTTTGTTATCCTTTATTCGAAAGTTCATATAATCCTGATGGTTACAAAACAGCTGTAGATGCTATGGGTGGAACAGATGATTGGAATTCACCAGTATGGTGGGATAAATAAAAAATTAATGAATAATAAAGAATAAAACAATGAAAAAATTAATATTAGTATTAAGTATATTATTCGCTTTATATGCATGGACTGGGTGCAGTGATGATGATATAACAACTCCAGAATTAACAACAGATGAATATCCTCGTATATTTGGCAGATGGCCGGAAGGTGCTACAGATGGCACATTAGGCGAATTCGATATTCCATTAGATCAAGTACTTAATATAAATGTACAATATACTCCAGCGGATTTATGCGAGGGAATATGGTATCTGGATGGACGTGAGATCCATCGTGGTGTTGGTTTAACTTTCGTGCCTTCTGTGGTAGGTGAGTTTAATTTGAAACTTGTAGTAAAAACACCTACTAAAGAGACTTCTCGTGAGGCGATTTTAGTAGTTAGTGAACCAACTGAATAATTAACTTTTAAAAATAAAAAAATGAGAAATTTATTCAAATATATATTTTGTATTCTTCCTTTATTTGTCATCTCTTGTTCAGATGATGATAATCAAGTAGTTAATGAAGAAGAACAAACTCTTCCTTATGTCCCTTTCGAAATTAATAAAGGAGTTAATGTAAGTGGTTGGCTATCACAGAGTGATGCTAATAATAGTGACAGAACTAACTTTTTTACACAAGAAGATGTTAATTCTTTGGCTAGCGAGGGTTTTGACCATATCCGTTTACCAATAGATGAAGAAGATATGTTTACTGAGGATGGTGAAAAAATCGACGAAAACTTTACACTGTTACATAATGCTATCGATTGGTGTGAAAATGCTTCAATGAAAGTGATAGTCGATATGCATACTGTACGTTCACAAGATTTTAGTAAAGCTCCTTCTGCTGAAACTATTAGTAGTTTCTATGATACATTTGAAGACGGGAGTATAGGATCCTGGTTTCCAACGAAAAATGATGTAGTAACATTATCAGTAGTAGATAATCCAGAGAAAGATGATGTGAATAGTAGTGATAAAGTTTTATTGATTAATAAAACAAATGATGGTAATGATTGGCCAGCAGGTAAACGTAAAGACTTCGAATTACCCGTAGGTCCAAATGATATGCAGTTTAAATATCTAAGAATGAAATTCCGTAAAGATAAAGTTAGTACGATGACTGTCATTTTAACTGACCAAGACGGAAAAGAATATTATACCGGATATCAAAATTCTGCTGCTAATGATTGGGAAGAGATAGCTATAGAAGTACAAGGCAAAATGGATGGTACATGTACTAGAGTAACACTTCGTCCCGATAATGTAGAAGGAAAGTTATATGTAGATGATATATACTTTTCAGATAGTGACGAAGGAACTAATAAAGATCTAGTTTCAGATGTGGATGATTATGTTCCTGAATTATGGACAGATAAAGAAGCACAGTTCAAACTTCTAGATTTATGGAAAACATTGGCAGATGACTTAAAAGATTATTCTACCTCATCAGTAGCATTTGAACTTCTAAATGAACCTGTAGCTACTTATGACTCTCAATGGAACGCTCTATCTTTATTATTGATAAATGAGATTAGAGCCAATGATCCAGACCGTAAAATCGTACTTGGATCAAATCTATATGAAAGTATCAATACTTTTAATCAATTAACTGTGCCTGAAGATGATCATAATATTATATTAAGTTTCCATTTTTATGAACCATTTCTTTTTACTCACTATCAAGCAGAATGGACGGCTTTAAAAAATCTTAATGTGACAGTACATTATCCAGGAGAAATTATTTCTCCAGAGGATTATGATGCCTTATCTGATGCTGATAAAAGTATAGTAGATAATTATATGGGTAGTTATGATAAGACTACACTTGAATCGAGAATAGCTCTAGCTGTAAGTAAAGCTAAAGAATTAGGATTACAGTTATACTGTGGAGAATTTGGATGTTATAAAAAATCTCCAAGTGCAGATCGATTAGCCTGGATAGAAGACATGACATCTATTCTTCAAGATCAAAATATCGCTTATTCATATTGGGAATATAAACAAGGTTTCGGATTCAGCGACTCAGAAAGTAATATTATAGAACAAAACGTGATAGATATTTTAACAAAATAAATAAATAATTATGCGTAATACACTTATCGGAGTCATTTTAATCGGGCTATCATTTACAGCATGTAATTCTAACAATGATAGCTATATGAATCCAAATTTACCAGTAGAGGAAAGAGTTTCTAATTTAATGCAACAGATGACTCTAGAAGAGAAAGTAGCACAGATGTGTCAATATGTAGGGCTAGAACACATGAGAACTGCTGAAAAAAATATGTCAGCAGAAGACTTAAAAAAAAGTCAGGCTCAAGGTTTTTATCCAGGACTACACTCTTCAGATGTAGAAGAAATGACTAAAGAAGGTAAGATAGGGTCCTTTTTACATGTTGTCACTACTAAAGAAGCTAATTATCTCCAATCCTTGGCACAAGAAAGTAGATTGAAAATCCCATTATTAATAGGGATAGATGCGATTCATGGCAATGGATTAAATCGTGGTTCTACTATATATCCTACTCCTATAGGCCAGGCAGCAACCTTCGATACATCATTAGTTGAAGTCATATCTCGAGAGACAGCTCTCGAGATGCGTGCAAGTGGTATGCAATGGACTTTTACACCTAACGTAGAGGTAGCTCGCGATGCTCGATGGGGAAGAGTAGGAGAAACATTTGGAGAAGATCCATATTTAGTATCTAAGATGGGAGTGGCTACTGTAAAAGGATTTCAAACAAAAGATTTTACTGGCGACGATAAGGTAATCGCATGTGCAAAACATTTAGTAGGAGGAAGTCAATCTGTTAATGGTATTAATGGTGCTCCTGCAGACATCTCAGAACGAACTTTAAACGAAATATTTTTTCCTCCTTTCGAGGCATGTATAGATGCAGGAGTATATACTATTATGTCTGCTCATAATGATTTGAATGGAGTTCCATGTCATGGTAATAAATATCTTATGACAGACATGCTTCGTGATAAATGGAACTTTAAAGGTTTCGTAGTGAGTGACTGGATGGATATAGAAAGAATGCATGATTATCATGCTGTAGCAGAAACGAATAAAAAAGCTTTTCAGATAAGTGTGAATGCTGGGATGGGGATGCATATGCATGGTCCTGGTTTTTCTGAAGCAGTGATAGAGAGTGTTCATGAAGGTTCTATATCAATGGATAAAATAGATCAGGCTTGTGCAGAAATATTAAAAGCTAAGTTTAAGTTAGGCTTATTCGAAAATCCATATGTCGATGTCGAAAAAAAGGATCAAGTGGTCTTTAATAATGTTCATCAACAGACAGCTTTAAAAGGAGCTCGAGAGTCTATCGTTCTATTAAAGAATGATAAAAATTTACTTCCTTTGAAGGCATCTAAATATAAACATGTATTCGTAACAGGACATAATGCCAATAATCAGTCTATATTAGGAGATTGGGCTATGGAACAGCCAGATTCTAATGTTATCACTGTATTAGAAGGATTAAAAACGATTAGTCCGAGCACGGATTATAATTTTCTAGATCTTGGCACTAATGTTAGACGTTTAACAGATGCTCAACTGCATGCAGCTGTACGTAATGCTAGAAAATCAGATCTAGCTATACTAGTAGTGGGTGAAAATTCTATGCGATATAAATGGAATGATAAAACATGTGGAGAAAATAGCGACCGTTATGAATTAGGTTTAGCTGGAAGACAAGAAGAATTAGTAGAGGCAGTGGCTGCTACGGGTACGCCTACTATCGTTATATTAGTCAATGGTCGTCCTTTAGCTACTGAATGGATAGCTGAGAATATTCCTAGTGTTATAGAGGCATGGGAGCCAGGAGCCTTTGGAGGACAAGCGTTGGCAGAAATTCTTTATGGAAAGGTTAACCCAAGTGGTAAGCTTCCTATTACTATACCAAGAAGTGCTGGCCAAATACAGTGTGCTTATAATTATAAGTTTACTAATCATTGGTTTAAATATGCTACAGGTAATTCGAAACCTTTATTTGATTTTGGTTATGGTTTGAGTTATACTAAGTATAAAATTGATAATTTAGAAATTTCAAAAGATTCTATAAAAGTTGGAGAGGATGTTAGTGTTTCTGTAAATGTAACTAATATTGGACAAGTAGATGGTGATGAAGTAGTTCAACTATATATTAGAGATGATTATAGTTCTGTTACGCGTCCTTTAAAAGAGCTTAAGAGTTTCGCTCGTGTATCTTTAAAGGCAGGAGAAATGAAGAAAGTCTCTTTCAAAATCACCCCTAAGATGTTGTCTTTTTATGATATTAATATGAATTATGGGGTAGAGCCTGGAAGTTTTAAGATTATGGTTGGGAATTCTTCTCTTGATTCTGATTTAAGTAGTATTTCTTTATTGGTGAAATAATTTTCTAATAGAGTTGTACTTTTTTGTGTTATATTTATGTGTTTAACATTAAATAAATCTAAAATAAAATGAAAAAAAATAATCGTATATTATTTACTATTGTCGCATTTGTATTTTCTTTGATTTCTGTTTCTGCTATGGAAGGTGTGTCTGGGAATACGATTAGTGCTAACGACGAAGGTAACATTGCCGTGAATAATACGGTAGAGAATGCTAAGATTCCTTTGCTGGCTAATGTTTATGCTAGAGATATTAAAACTTTGAATGGTCAGTGGCATTATTTGATTGACCAGCAGGAGATGGGCTATTATGATTATAGAATGCATGAGCTGAAAGATGGTTTTTTTAAGAATCAGCATTTTACGCAACGAGGTTTAGTGGAGTATGATTTTGATTTAGCTCCTACTATGCAGATTCCTTCTGATTGGAATACTAGGGATCCTCATTTATATTTGTATGAAGGGACTGTTTGGTTTAAGAAAAGTTTTAATATAAAGAAAGAGTCTGATAAGAGGTATGTAATCTATTTTGGTGCAGCTAATTATAAGAGTATAGTTTATGTAAATGGTGAAAAGATAGGTGAACATGTAGGTGGTTATACTCCTTTTAATTTTGATATTACTTCTGTTATTAAAGATGGTGAGAATTTCGTTATTGTTAAAGTTGATAATTCTCGTGCTAAAGAAAATATTCCTACCGAGATTTGTGATTGGTGGAATTATGGAGGAATAACAAGAGATGTTTCTTTGGCTATTCTTCCTCAGAAATATGTGGCTGATTATAAACTTACTTATTCTAATGATTGGAAAAATGATCCTCGTGCTAAAAAAGGTGTTATCAGTGGTTATGTTCAACTGAATAATAAAACTGCTGGTGAGCAAGTTAAGCTTTCTATCCCAGAATTGAAGTTATCTTTAGATTTGAAGACGGATGCCAATGGTCGTGCTGATTTTAGTTTTAATGCTCGTCCTGAGTTATGGTCTCCTCAGTCTCCTAAATTATATGATGTTAATTTTTCTTATGATGACTGTAATTTGTCTGATGAAATCGGGTTTAGAACTATTGAAACAGAGGGCAAAAAGATACTTTTAAATGGTAAACATATCTTTTTAAGAGGTGTTAGTATTCATGAGGAAGCTCCTTTTGGTTTAGGTCGTGCTAATTCAGCAGATCAAGCAAGAGTCCTTTTAAGTTGGGCTAAAGATATGGGTTGTAATTATGTCCGTCTGGCTCATTATCCACATAATGAGCATGCAGTTCGTGAGGCTGAGCGTATGGGTATAATGGTATGGTCGGAGATTCCAGTTTATTGGACTATAGATTGGACTAATCCTGAGACTTTGGCTAATGCTAAGAATCAATTAGATGAAGAGATAACTCGTGATAAAAATCGCGCAAATATCGTTATTTGGTCTGTAGCTAATGAGACTCCTCATGGTGATGCTAGAGATAAGTTTCTTACTTCTTTAGTTAAGTATGCTCGAGAGAAAGATTCTACTCGTTTGATTTCAATGGCTATGGAGGTTACCTCTGCTGATGGTCTTACTAATACTTTAAATGATAATATGCATAAGTATGTAGATGTCCTTAGTTTTAATGAGTATGTTGGTTGGTATAGAGCTAGTAATGAGTTGGCTACTAAGTTTGTATGGAATATTCCTTATGATAAGCCTGTTATTATTTCTGAATTTGGAGCAGCAGCTCTGCAAGGTTTACACGGAGATAAGAGAGATAGGTGGACAGAAGAGTATCAAGCTGAGACTTATAGAGCTAATCTAGAGATGTTAGATAAGATAGATGGAATTTCTGGTATGTCTCCTTGGATATTGGTTGATTTTCGTTCTCCTAGACGTCATCTTACAGGTATTCAAAATGATTATAATAGAAAAGGATTAATCTCTCCAGAGGGGATTAAAAAACAAGCTTTTA
>Ga0172378_10000273_pt1 | contig 44096 bp, 52 predicted proteins | sample GrowelOW332metaG_FD_119755 | JGI IMG/M metagenome (GOLD analysis project Ga0172378, IMG submission 119755) | Groundwater microbial communities from an aquifer near a municipal landfill in Southern Ontario, Canada - Pumphouse #3_1 metaG | ecosystem: Environmental > Aquatic > Deep subsurface >...
CAAACCGTGGTTTCTTGCCTTCGCCCAAATCATTAACTACCCAATCCGTACCGATATATTTCACAACGATATGTAGGCTTTTTGTTCGTGCCATATTTTTCTCCTTTGTTGTTGTTTGGTTTGATTATATCACGAACTTGCGGAAATGTCAAGCGGAATAAAGAAATCTTTCTTCAAAATCTTTTCTTCTTCCCCCACACCCCTATTATCATATCTATATAGAATATTTGTATTTATGATATTTATATTACTTAACATACTTACTTAACATCATATCATATCATATCATATCATATCATATCATAAAGAATTTATAAGAACCTTTTCTTTTATTTATTTTCTTTTAGAGATAATATATTATATCACATTTATGTTAAAATGTCAAGTGTTATTTTGTAAAAAATTTATGAATAATCTATGAATAAATTGTAAATAATTAAAAAAAGGTATTGACAAATGAACGAAAATATGGTATAATATACAAGAGTTGAGAGAAAGTAATTTTTCTAAAAGACATAAAAAACAAAAGGAGAAAGTTATTTTTATGGAAGATAATACTTATTGTGTTTATAAACATACTTGCAATGAAAGCAGTGGTTCAAGAATCTTGACAACTTATCCAAAATATGTTATAATGCGTTTAACTCAAGAAAGGAGGACAAAATATGATTTGGGCTGAAATGGTGTTTACAGATAATCTATCTGTCTATCAACAATTTGAAACTGAACCAGAAGATTTATCTGAATATATATATCAACAAATGCTTAGAGAAGTAGTTGATAGGTTTGAGCGAGAGAATGATAATAGATTTTAATAGGCGGTGATTAAACTGGCACTAAGCAGACAGTACCATGCATATTCTTGTGATACCAGCGCATTATACTGGCCTGAAGAAATGTATTTACACAAACGGTTGATTAAGCTATATGTGCTTCGAGCCAAGAAGAACATTCCAGATTGGAAGAAAAAATCAGTCAATCGACTGCTCAAGAAAGAAAAAGCGAAGTTGACTGAATTGCTTAACAAGAACTTGAGCAAGACTGAAGTTCGCCAACTCAACACAGAAGCATTAACAGACAAAAAAGTTATCAGCCTATTTGAAAGCACACTATCTCGTTCTTTAGGAATCAAGACGAATGATTTAACAGAAGATATTTTCATTCTTTCTGTGTTTTTCTTTCAGGTGTTTGAAGATGTTGTGAAAAAAGGTTTCGAGTATAAAGGCGAGAAGTATATGTTCCTGACGGCCTCGGCTGGACAAATACGAGTCAAAAAAGCCCAATGCATTAAAACCAGTGCTTATGAGCAAATTAAAAATAAGCTAAGTTGCGGGCTTACGGTTGAAGAAATTAATAGCCGTGGTGGTATTATCCCAAACAAATATCTTGCTTATAGTGCGTTGAATGGTTCTGCTACCGAGCCTTGGACAGAATTTGATATTAACAAGTCTATTGTTGTTGATGATTTTGAAACAGACGTTTTTGGCGAAGTGGATTTTATAGACATGACAGATTATTCCATCACGCGGAAAAATATGGGAGTGCCCATTCCTAACTCTGATGGATTTGGAATGACACTTTGTAAACCTACAAGAATGATACGAGGGCCATGGTTAAAGGGCTTAATGTGCTATTTTCCATTCGATGAGTTTATCAAGCAGAAATGCCCTAATGGTGAGTGTCGTGTAACCGACATCTATGGAAAAGAACATGATGTTATTGCTGAAGATATCCAACATATTTTAACCAAATCTCAATTCAAACTTTATAAATTTTATGATAGTTGGAAAGAATACCAAGAAAATTTTATAAAATATGGGTGCGAGATTGGTTATTGTAATGCCGAAGAAAATTACATACCTAAAGCAAGAATTAATTACCAAATGTTCCAATCCTTAGAAGATATCACGGACGATGAAATTTCTGCAATCATTAAGCCAACTCAACAAGACATTGACGCAATCGGCAATGATTTCCAAGCAACTATGCGGCTACTTGGTGCTTACTCAACCAAATCAGACAAAGACAGTTTTCAAAAAGCTCTTGAGATTTATCCAGAGTTGCTTCGAGACTCTTATAGTCGAGAAATTCTTAAACAAACAAAAAAGAGCTTGATTAAACAGGCTAAGTCTGGAAGGTTAAAAGTGAATGGGCGGTATCAGTTTCTTGTAAGTGACCCTTATGCTTTTTGTGAATGGTTGTTTCTTGATGAGCAAAATCCGAAAGGTTTGCTTGATAATGGAGAGGTTTATACTAAATTCATGAAAGATGGAGTGGAGGTGGCTTGTCTTAGAAGTCCCCATCTTTATCGAGAATGGCCTATCAGAACAAATAAGAAAAATACAGAAACAGAAAAATGGTTTGCTGATACTTCTTGTGTTTATATTTCTTCTCATGATTTAATAACAAAAATTGTTCAGGCAGATTTTGATGGTGATAAATTACTTGTGCTTCAAGATAAAAAAATTGTTGGCGTTGCAAAAAGAAATATGAAGAATATAGTTCCTTTGTATTATGAAATGCGCAAAGGAAAAGCGGAGCAAATACGCCCCGAAGTTTTATACGAAGGAATGGCGTTAAGTTTTTCTTCTGGTAATATTGGACCAAAGAGCAACTTAATTACTATTGTTCATAATAATGGCAAAGAGGATAGGCAAGAAGCGCTAAATGTCGTTAAGTGGCTTACTGCCGAAGTTAATTTTACGATTGATTTTGCAAAAACTCTATATATGCCGCAGCGTCCGAAGGAAGTTGATAAAATTATTAAGGCGCATACAAAAGGTGGGTTGCCTAATTTCTTCCAATACGCTAAAGATAAAGACCCACATCAATGCGAAGCCACCAACAACTCAACAATGAATCGCATTTCAGATGCATTCACTTTCACCCCTGTCAAATTCGCCAAGACAGTAAGCAAGTTTGAATATAAGCGGCTACTGAGCGATATGTCATTCGAGCCTACTGCAAAGAGTTATCAAGTTCTTGAACGATATGACTGGTGGAATACTCGTAAGGGAATGATATTCAATCAAGAAACAAATCAAGCCTTTAGTGATGCGTCCTATCCTATGCAAAAGATTAGAGAGAACATCTTGACTGAAACCGGCGAAGATATTTCATTCGTGACCAATAGTCTGGTTTATTTGCTTTATAAGCACCGAAAGAATAGCTTGAATAAATTACTCTGGTCTTGCTTTGGCGATGAAATTGTAAAAAATTTGCAGATTAATACGTTGAGTTTGGGAAAGATTTGCAAGGTGTGCGGTAAACGGTTTGAGCCGAACAAATTTGTTGGAGACAGACAACTTACTTGCTCTGAGGAATGCGCTCAAAAATTAGATGGTCAGAGAATAGCCGAGAAGCGTTCTGTCGGTTAGCTTTTTTGAAAAAACGTAGTGTTTGCAAGGCTTTGCGGCTATTCTCTAGTTAAAAAGTTAGAACTAATAAGGAAAAGGAGTCTAAAATGGCTTATTATCCCAAGAAGCCGAGAGTTACAGAACTTGAGGTTATAAAACAAATTGAAGATAGAACTGGTATCCCAGTAGAGGGAATTAAGAAAATAGTAAATGCTTATAGTGACATTGTGAAAGAGGCGCTACTATCTGGTGTTGAAGTGCCATTTGGTGAGATATGCTATTTTTCTTGGAAACAAATAAATGCTCGACCAGACGTGTGTACGTGGAATCCATACACTTGTTGTTATACAGAACCACATGATATACCCGGTTTTCGGAAAATGGTGGTTCGAGTAAATCAAAATTGGGGCCGAGAGTTTAAGGCTGTAACGCTTTTTAATCTTGGTGAGAAGAACCCGATGGAATATGAATACGAGGAAGAAAAGGAAGATAGTGATGGCGTATAACGGACATTTAAGCGATAAAGAGTTTTATGAGGCTATTTGTCGATGGGCTGATTCAACAAATACACAAACAGCTTCAAAATGGTGGAACGCCGCAATGGAAGTTATTATTAGAAATGTTTTTTTAACTGGTTCTTGTCGTGTACCCGGCCTTGGTGTTATTGTAACCAAGGAAGTTGAAGAAACATTTCAGAAGCAGATTGACCCGACTACAGGTCAGCAAGTCGTGTATCGCGTTCCAGCTAGAGTTTTGCCACAATTAATCGCAAGCGATGATTTTGTTGATGATATCAATATGGAAGGCGTAACAAAAGCTTATCGCAAGCGGTTGAAGAAAAATCAACTTAGTATTCGAGATTATGAGCGTGAAGTTCGTGCTCAGGCTATGAAAGTTGATAAGTTTGTACCACAAGCTCAAGTTGAAGAAGCACAAGAAAAATTTAAAGGGCTACTAAAGCAAAAAGTGGCTAAGAATAAAGCCAAGTTGTCAAAAAATAAAGATGAAGATGAATGAAAGGAACTAACGGTCTATGGCTAAGAATGGATTTGCGGCTATCGACCCTATGGATTTGCAACTGCTAATCGACAAGGCGAACGATGCCACAGATTTGTCTTGGCAGGAAATAGTTGATTCATTAGGGATAGATATTAGCAAAGATAATTTTAGAAAAGAGCTGTCTGGCGAGTTTGGTGCTTTTGCAATGATGGAGTATTTGCAAGAGAATAATCCGACCGAATCCAACGAAGAGTTCAGAAGAATCAAAGACGAGTTGTATAAAGAGCGTCAAAAGCTCTATGACCAACGCAGGGAATATAATAAGCTGTTGAGAGAAGAGGCTAGATTTGAGCATCTTACCGAAATTCTTTTAGAATCTCTTAATGATTTGCCTGAACTTCGGTTTGGTATGGCTGTTTCAAACGGCTCAATGATTAATGAAGCCGCTTTGCTGTTTAGTGATATTCACTACGGGTTAACAATTGACTCGCCGTTGAATTTTTATAATACACAAATTGCAAGAGAACGGATTGTTCAGCTTACAGAAAAAACAATCAATTACTGTCGTAACAACCAAGTTGGTAAGTTGCATCTATGTGTTCTTGGAGATTGCATTTCTGGTTTAATTCATCAATCCGTGCGTTGTGAACAAGAAGAAGACGTTGTGACACAACTTATGGAGTTTAGTGAAATTCTGTCACAGATGATTTGTAGGCTTAGAGAAGAAATTCCTGAGATTATTGCATATTCAACTTGGGGCAATCACAGCCGTATTATTTCAAGTAAAAAAGACAGCCTCAATCGAGAAAATCTTGAAAGGCTTGTTCCTTTCTATCTCAAGAATAGAGTCCCTAATGATGTGAGAATTATTGATAGTCATGGTACAGATTATATTGAAGCTACTATTGGTGGTTTTAAGACTGTGCTTGAACATGGCGATAAATCTTCTGCTACTGGTGCTTTGAATAACTGGGTGCGAGTCCTTGGCTATGTGCCACAACAGGTATTTATGGGACATACGCATGATTATAATGACAAAGACGATTGTGATGTGCAAGTTACTGTAAACGGCAGTGTGTGTGGAACTGACGAATACGCTTTAAGTTTGCGTAAGAATACAAAACCTTGTCAGGTATTAAAAATTTATAGTGAGGACGTTTGTACTTATAAAATTATATTTGACATTTGATTGAAAATATGATATAATATAATAAAGCAGGACAGGGAGTAGCTACCTTTCTAAATGCCACTACATTTAGATTACTGCTTATTATAAATAAATCTTTTAGTGGAAAGGTGATATTTAATGAGAGAAACAGAAGATTGGAAAAATCCAAATAGTAAGGTTATGCAATTTTGCAAGGCTGTTGGAGTTGAATTAACAAATTATTATAGAGATAAAACGAAATCTTATGCTGAATACAAAATTGATGGCTATTGTCAATGTGGAAGGAAAATTGAAAATATCTCTTACAACGCAATAAAAAACGCATTAAAAACGAAAGATAAAAAGTTTCATTGTAAATATTGTGAAGGTGAAATAGCTCGTAAACGATATCAATTGTCTTATGAAGCTGTTTGCAAAGAGATTGAAGAAAAAGGATGTAAATTATTAGATGACAATTATGTAAATTGCCAAACAAGAATGAACCTGTTGATGAGTTGTGGGCATGAGTACAAAACATCTTTGTTATCTTTTAGAAATGGACATGGTGTTTGTAAAAAATGTTCTGTTTTAGCTAATTCTGGTGAAAATACATATAACTGGAAAGGTGGCTATGATGAAGAACGGGAAAGAATACGTAAAACGTATGAGAATAAACAATTTGTTAAAGGCGTATTAAAAAGAGATGGCTATTGTTGCGCTATTTGTAAAAGCAAACATAATTTACAAGTTCATCATTTGGATGGTTTTAATTGGTGTACTGACAAAAGATTTGATATAAATAATGGTGTCTCTTTGTGTGAGGAACATCATATATTATTTCACAAGCAATACGGTTGTGGAAATAACACAAAAGAAGAATATTACGAATTTATATCTAACATAAAAAATTAAAAGACCAAATGTCTCAAATTTGAGGCAGAGCGTACCATATTGGATAGTAGGTATGTCCTTTGCGCTTGGGAGGAAAGATTTGGTTAAATAAAAATTCCGTAAGGAAGGAGGCTACACCTTGCTACAACCACTGGTTTATGAAACCGAAGTTTGAAAGGAGTGTGGTCTACAAATCTCGTTGCTGATGGCCTAAAGCCATATCGGACGTATAACTGAATATTGACGATAATGATTACCGGGCTTGATTGTGATAGCTCGGTAACTTTATTCTGAATAAAAGGAAAAGAGGGAAAGTCATGGCAATTAATAGGCTTACACAAAACCATTGTTGTTTGTGTGGTCGTGATAGAGACAAACAATATTTTGATATAAGCCCTATTACTGGCAACTTTTATCCTTATTGTAATACTTGTCTCAATACCAAATATAAACAATATATAACAATTACAGGCAGTGAAGAAGCGGCGTTATGGCTAACGTGTGCTTTAATTGAAACGCCTGTTTTTAAGGATAAAATAAAAGAAGCCAAAGAACTTACTACTCAAAAGAAAATTGGTTTGCTTAGGGCTTATTTTGAAGTTTTGAAAAATAGTGGAGAGAGTTTCCTTGGCTTTTTTACTAGTGATATTATGCTTGATGATATTGTTGATATTCGGCAAGCTAACGATGATGAAGACAATACGAATAGTGAAGAGATTCGACATGAACGAGAAGTTGTTTGGGGCAAATTCACTGATGCAGAATATGACTTATTAGAACAATTTTTTGCTATTTATACAGAAGATAAACCGAATATGGACGCTGGGCAAATGCTACGATATAGAGATTTGTGTAAAGCTGAATTACGAAAGCGCCAAATTGAAGAGGGTGAAGATAGCACAAACAAAGATAGTAAAGATGTTACCGATGAAATTCTCAAATTAATGAAATTGCTCAAAATTGATGATTTTCAAAATAATAATCAATCTGAAATTGAGAAGTTTATTGAGCGTAAAGCTTGGATAATTGAAAACATAAAACCCGCTGAATGTGAAGATTTAGAAAAGTATAAAGATTTTAGTGGATTTGGTAAGACTTGGGATAGCATTATGAGATGTGTTAAAAATCTTGTTGCTGGGACAAGAGAATACCCAGAAGTCCCCAAAGACGAGAGGTAAGGTGATATTCTGTGAGAAGTCAAATGGGTGGGTTGCGCCGAGCTTTTAAACAGAATCATCTAATTACAACAAAGGCAGTTTCAAGTAATAAAAAAACCGATACAGAAAAAGAAGAAAATACCATAGATTGGCTGACCTTGTTCCGTAGGAATTGGCACATCTATGTTGATATGATTCTTGGTATTAAGCTTCGCCCATTTCAGATGATAATGATTTATCTGATGGGCATTAGTGATTTTTTCTTTGCTATTTGCTCTCGTGGCTTATCCAAGTCATTTATTGCTGGTTTGGGTGCAATAGTCAAAATGAATCTTTACCCATATAGCGAAGTTGTTATTACTTCTTCAACAATACAGCAAGCGAATAAATTGGCCGATAAAAAGATAAGAGATGAACTTATCAAGAAACTATCACCATATTTGCTCTATATGTATGAAAAAGATTATTTAGTTATCACCAAGCCTGACGATGGCACTAAGATAGAAAATAAACTTAATGGTTCGACTCTTTATGTTCTTCCTTGTACAGAATCAAGCCGTGGCGAAAGAGCTACTTTGCTAATTTATGAAGAAGTCCGTCTTTTAAAAAAAGGAATTTTAACGGCTGTTTTTGAAAAGATGCCCCATCCTCGTCAAGCGAAATATATGGACAATCCAATTTATGGCGATAATAAAAGATGGATTGAAGAATGTCAAAGAATTTACATTACTTCTGCCCGTTTCAAATTTGAATGGTTTTGGAGAACTTTTAAGCAAACAGTAACCAATCATTATGTTGATAAACGTACAACAAGTAATATTTTTGCTGGTGATATTTTCATGGCAATTGAAAATCGCTTAAAGACATGGGCTGATTATCGTAAGGGTAAAGAAGATAGCGAGATTGACTTCCGTGCGGAAGATTTGAATGAAATGATTGGTGAAAATGAAGATGCTTTCTTTACGCTCAAATCATTTAAGGAAAACCAAGTGCTTGAGAAAGCATGGATTCCTCCAACCAATATTGATATCTACATGAACAAAGATTTGGGTAATCGGCCCAAAGAAGAGAACGAAATTCGTTTGCTTATTGCCGACTTTGCGTGGGCGAATACAACAAGCCGTGAAAAGAACGACAATACTGTATTTATGTATATGTCTTTGCATTGGAAGAAAAATCGTTTTGAGCGTCATGTTGAGTATATGGGTGGGCACCCTGCTTCTGACAGTTTGGGCGCAATGAATCGTGCCAGAGAGTTATTTTTTGATTTAGATTGCGATTATTTTATACCAGATTTACGTAGCGCTGGTGAAGTTCTGTTCAACAGTGCAACTATGCCTTGGGGTAATGAAGCTCGTGGGTCTAATTGGAATCCTCATGGATTTACAGTGGCAAATATTTTAGATTATCATGTCGTTCCTGATTCTAAACTTGATGACCTTCGAGCCAGAACGGTTGATAAAAACCCAATTGAATGTATGATACCTATTGTTGCAACCGATTCAAGGAATGATTTGATGTGGGTTGAGTTGAAGAAACAGCTTGAAATGAACAATATTAAGTTTCTTATTTCGACTCAAGACGCAGAAGCGTCACTTGAAGATTCTGGGGAATACTTTACCTTAACGAGCGAAGAAATTGCTGATAGGCTTTTGCCCTACGGTGTTGTAGATGCTATGATAATTGAAGCTATTAATTTGAAAACAGAAATAAAAAACGATAAGATAAAACTTGTAGAACCACGCTCTGGAACAAAGGATAAAATTGTGGTTTTAGCTTATGGTAACTTTATTGCAAGCAAGATAGAAAATCGTTGGAATCAACAGAATATGAACTCCGATGATGATGAAGATTTAGAAAATTTACAATTAGTCTGGTAAAATAAAAAAGAAAGGAGGGATTTGATGGCACGAAGAAAACAAATGCAACCTCAACCTCAAGCACAGCAATCTCAAGAACGAGAAGCCTTACTATCACAAGACCAAGTTAATACAGTCATGCAATTTTCGCAGGGACTCTGGGCAATCGAAAACGGTTATGGTTATTTTAGCCCTTGGCTTAGTAATCAGAATCTAATCAATCTAAATAATAACGCTCTTGCGCCTGATATGGACAAACTCAAGAAAGCTCTTGCTGATTACAAGAACTCTGCGCCCCAGATTAACAGCTATATGGAATTTATGCAGAAGTTTGACATGATGTTCGCAAGAACGATTGAGAGCTATGTTAATATGCTGTCTTTTGATTTGCAAGTAGTGTGTAGAAATGCTTTTACACAGACTGATTACGAATCACCCGCTTACGCAGAAGACAAGCGGAGAGTTTATTCTTTTCTTGATAACTTTGACTATATGGCTGAATTTAGACGTGTAGTTAGTCAAGTTATGAGAAAGGAAACTTTCTTCACTTGGTTTAGAAAAACGGGTAGACGTGGAGACGCAATGAAGTATACTCTGCAAATCATGCCACAAGAGTATTGTATGCTGACAGGTTATTGGGAAAAGGGTCTTTTATACGATTTTAATATGGGATATTTCCTTCAACCGGGGGTAGATATTGACGGTTTTGACCCAGTATTCAAGGAATATTATCGTAACACATTTGGCAATAATCTAACTATCGACAATTATCGTCCAACAAACCCCCTAAACGATAGAGATGGTACTTATGCTTTCTGGACTCAAACCTCACCCGATGATGGCGCTTGGTGTTTTAAGAGAAGTTTAGATAACTTCAACAACACACCCTACCTCGCCCCTCTCATGAAAGATATGTTACGCAACATCGAAATTGGCGAACTTCAATATAATAAAGACTTTGCTTCTGCCTATGCAATTCTTGCTGGTGAAATTGGTATTTTTGATGATGCTAAGAGTGGCAAAGTCAAAGACCAAATGAAATTCAACCCCAAGACATTGGGAGAATTTATGGGTAAGGTTAAACAAGGTTTGCCAAAAGAATACACCTCTGTTGCTCTGCCACTTGAGAATATCAAGTCCTATCAATTTACCGATGGCAATAAAGATATGTATACTCAACAGCTTGCTTCTACTGCTGGCGTTGGTTCAAGCACAAGTCGTGTTATTTATAGCACTGATAGAATGTCTAATGCCGAGGTTGAAGCCGCAATTATCAATGATTATGAAACAATGAAACCACTATATAGTCAATTTAATAATTTTCTTGAATTTTATATTAATAAGATGACAAAAAAATATAAGTTCAAGTTTATCTTTGACGGGTGTTCATATCCGTTCTCTCGTCAAAAGAAGTTCGACAATCTAATGAAATTGGCTGATAAGGGTATAGGGCTGAATAGCTCTGCGTATGCGTCAGCATTTGGCATGAGGCCACAAGATTTTGACTATAGCTTGACAGAGGGTAAATATGGCGATTTGCAAAGCAAGTTGTCTATGTTGTTAAACGCCAACACTATGAAAGATGGTGGCACTGGCGGTAGGCCGAGAAGTGAAGGTACTATTGCTGACTCTACTGAATCTTCGAGAGAAGAAGATGGGCTTGAATAAATAAAATTAAGGAGAATTATCATGACTTTTGATGAAATTATGGAAGGCTACAAAACTGACAAGCTAACCGACAAACAAGCAAACGAAGAACTAAAGAAAATTGGTGTAACTGATTTTTATTTTGATTCTAGCAAGAAAAAGGAAGTTTGGTCTGAGGCTGAAATGGTTGAAGGTTTTAAGCCCGGTGAGCCAGCAAAGCCAGTACAGCGTAAAGTGAACATGGCTCGAAGAATGGATTTGGCTGGAAAGACTGATATCCAGAAAGTAAACGGCAGACATTTTGAAGTCTTTTATGATGAAGAAGGTTATGCTGTAAAAGCAATTAAGAAGTAATAAAACAGAAACAAGGTGAAATAAATGAACGTATCTAAAAATACGCAAGAAGCTCTAATGGAGTTTATCAAGCAGTGTTTTGTAGAGAATAGAAAACTGGATAGACTTGTATCTGTGCTTGGTGTAAAGTTTGCTTGTAATAATATGGCAAAGCTAATCCATTTACACATTGCTCACTATTTCCCCGGCCTGAGCGACAAAGTTGGCGAACTTTGCCTTGAGCGGTACAACATTCCTGTAGAATATGGTGAAACGCCTTCTGGTTATGAAGATTATACCACAGTCACAGAAATTATTCAAGTGCTTCAAGATAGAACAATTGAATTTCAGAATATGTTTATTGGCCTGTGCAAAGTTGCATTTGAAAATAATGACCTTCATGTGTTTGCCAATCTACAAAGCTTGCTAAAGGGATACAATTATATTGTCGAACAAGCGATTTTGCTCAATGATAAGATTCACGGCTATGGGGAAAGTAACGCTATAAGCATGGATGCTCACGTCACCGATTGGTTCTGGGTGATTCCAGAAGATATTCTAAATGGTAAAGCCATGGATGAGGATGATTAATATGATTCTGTTAGGAACCCCTAATGATTTGTCAAAGTATATTATGGTTGATGAAGACGAAGCTTTTGTACTTGAACAAAAGGGCTTTCATCCTCAATATATGGAGAATGGAGCTAAATTTTTTAAGCGTACAAACCAATTACTTAAAGTTATCAAAAAGCTTGGAATAACTGAGCTTTGAGATATATAGTTAATAATGAAAGGTGGTGAGAAATTGGAAAAACAAGTAAAATTCTCATTGGCGAACGTAAAAGAAATTGAAATGGATGAGTATCCAAGCGATGAATTTAGCGTTGTTGAACTGGATTTTCTTGGGTCTAATCCAAATTTCCATCAATTAGAGATAAGTGATGAGGTTCTTAAAAACTGTGTTGGAAGTATTCGTGGCAAGTGGATTGTTGCTGACATGACAGGTATTGTTGATTGCGGAACCCATTCTTCTAAAGAGCAAATTGTTGGTCAAATTATTAAAGACCAAGAAATTCGTTTTGAAGAAAAAGATGAATATTTAAGAGCAATAGCAACTGGTATTGTTTCTAAAATTTATGCGAAATCTTTTTGTAAATTATTTGAAGATGGTTCAAATCGCTCTGTATCTGTAGAAATGAAGTATTTGTCTAATGAAGATGATGAAAATATAGTAGATAGTTTTAATATTGTTGGTGTGACTGTGTTAGGCAAAATGATTCGTCCTTCCAGTCCTGGTTCTACTATAGACTTCGTTCGTTTTTCAGAAGAAGAAGCTATTAAATATATTAATGAAATGCAGAACGACAAGCTATCACAATTAAAAGAATTTGCAAAAGAGAGGAAACAATCTATGGCTGAAAAAACTTATAAGAAACTTGGTCTGGATGAACCTAAAAGAGAGGAGGAAGATAAGAAAATGTCTAAAGAAATTGAATTTGCCGCTGTTAATATTGGCGATCTTTGGGGCAGACTTTTTGATGTTTTACATAATAAATACCCTGATGGTGAATGGGGTTCTATTTATCGTATTGAAGGCATTTATGAAGAAGACAATAAAAAGTTTGCTGTTATTCGTCACAAGGATGAGGACGCAAAGTACCGTCTTGATTTCTCTTTAACAGAAGAAGGGATAGATGTAGCAGACGAGATTATTAAGATTGAAATTGAATTTATTGAAACTGATGAAATTCGTAAGTTTGCTGAACCTGAAGATGCTAAGAAGTTTAAAGAGTTTGAGGAAACCAAGCCAGAATCTGATGAAGAGGACAAAAAGGACGAAGACGATGACGAAGAAGTAAAAAAAATGTCTGAAGATGAGATGAAAGCTGAACTTGCCCGTCTACGGTCTGAAATCGAATCTCGTGATAATATTATCATGGAAAAAGACACTGAACTTGGAGAACTACGCAAGTTTAGACAGTCTGTTGAAGACAAGGAAAAAGCTTTTACTGTTGAGTCTGTTATGAGTTCTATTGCAAAATTTGTTGATAAGGAAACTGCTGACAAATATCGCACCGAAGGTATGGAATGCAATTTTGCTGAGATTGATGCTTGGTCTAATAAGGTTAAGGCTTCTGTTGTTGATAAAGTTGTTAAGATTCCCACCACCAATCAAAATTTCACTCGTATGAGTGCACCTGTTGAAAATACTAAAAAGACTGGCTCTGTTTGGGAGCGTCTGTAAATAAACAAAATAAATTTTTAAATTAAAAGGAGATTATATTTTATGCCTACTAATACTCATGGTTATGTGTCCCTAACTCATGCTTGTGCATGGGATGTTGATGCTTATAACTGCGCTGGCGTTGCCACTTTCGACCTCGACAATGGTGTTCTAGTTTCTCTTGGTGATATTGCACAATCTGCTACTGGGAACAATATCACTGGTTATCAATTTAATGTGGCACCTCCTGATGCCGCAAGCGCTACTGGTCTATGGATTGTTTCTACTCCTGAAGTTGGCTCTACTCTTGATATGCAACTTTACTCTGACCCTCGCTATTTCTACAATCCTGCTGGTCAACCCTTGTCTCTAAAGTATCTACAGGCTGGGGTAGACTGTATTGAGGTCGATATTAATTGCTTTGCTGGTAGCACTTTCCCCACAGCTACTAATCCTTATGTCCCCGGAGGCCCCGCCGGCAAGCTTGGCACACCCGCTTCTTCTGCCCCCGCTTCCGGCACTTATTTTACTTTTGTTGGCAACCACACTGTTGATGTTGGCCAAACTCTTGTAAATACTGTTGTTCTTCGTTGCGCTCGCAACTAAATCTACTAATATAAGTAGAGAGTTAAAATAAATAATTATTAAATAAAGGAGATTATAATATGCCTAATCTATCTAATGAAATTGTCCAGTTCGCCGCTGGCGACACTACCTTCTTCGAGGCATTTCAGGACTACTACTTTCATTATAACAAGGTAAATCAGAAGCGTGACCTTGGTGGTTATGATGCTTCTGTTTCTCTAAGCGAGAAATCTGAAAAGGTTCACAACGCCTTCTTTGCTGAGGTTGAGAAGCGCTCTGGTGTTTCTCGCTCTGGTAACGAAAACTCTTGGGCCGCTCATCCTAACGTGTGCTGGGCGTCTTTTGCGGTCATTGACGCTGTAATCAACTCCATCCTCCCCCAGACCATTAACCCCACTATGGGCCTTTACACCGACCTTCGCTTTGTTGGTTATGGTGACATTGTGAAGTTCCGTATTAAGCCTCGTTCTCTATATACCGTGTCTCTGGGTAACTATCGCCCTGCTTGTTGAGTAATCAGCAAGTATCTCACGCTAACTGCTTTGAATCCCTAAAGCTCTTATCACTACAACGCAAGGATGAAATACGCCTAATCGTGAATGTTGCGAAAGCATAAAAAAGTATAAGAGATAGTCATAAGGTTAAATCCTAAGTGACTTTATAATGGGTGTTTAGCATCCACTCTCCAAATAGGAGAAGGTTCAACGATTATCCCCTGAAGGGGGAGTAGCCTATAAGCTAATGATAGGCGAAAAATGTGACTCTTATATATTTAAAACTTGACTTGACAAAATATGCAAAATATGGTATAATATAAAGAAAGGAGGGGAAATATGCTGGTTGAAGGGCAAATGATTGAAGTTTGTTGGCATCCGCAAACAAGGGAGTACTATATTTCAAAAGGATATTCTTATACTAAAATGAGAGATAGATTTTTAGTGAAAGCTGAAGATTTATCTTCTGGTTCGCATAAAAAAGTATTGGTAATTTGTGATTATTGCGGTAGACTTTTCCAAAAGGGGTATACCAACTATTTGAATGAAAAGGGTAATGATAAAGATTGTTGTAAAAATTGTCATTTAGAAAAAGCAAAAGAAACCAACCTAATCAAATTTGGTGTAAAAAACCCGTTTCAATCAGAAGAGATTAAAGAAAAAATCAAAACTACTTGTTTAGAAGTTTATGGAGCTGAAAGCGCCAGCCAATCTTCTGTAGTAAAAGAAAAAATTGCGAAAACCAATATAGAAAAATACGGAAATACTTGTACTCTATTAAATCCAACAATAAAGGAAAAAGCACAAAAAGCTTGTGAAATTACCACTGGATTTAAGAATCCCTTCTTTTCAAAAAAAGTACAAGAAAAAATAAAAGAAACAAACACTCAAAAATATGGAGAAGGAAATATTGCTCACACACCAGAAATTTCTAAAAGGATTAGACAAACAAACTTAAAAAAATATGGCGTTCTTTATTCTACCCAAGCTCCAGAAGTGATAGCAAAAATGAGAGAATCTTTATATAAAAATGGGAACGTACCTTCTTCTAAAGCCGAGAAAGCGGTGTGTGCTATGCTCCATGAAATTTATGGCAAAGAAAATTGCTTTAATGGATATGCTTTAGATAGAATTAATATGGATTGTTTGGTTCTGGTAGATAACTGCAAAATTGATGTTGAGTATGATGGTTGGTATTGGCATAAAGACAGAGAAGAAAAAGACAGGCGGCGCAACTACTTTTTAATTAAAAGAGGTTATAAAGTATTGCGTATTCAAGCCAATAATGATTTGCCAACAAAAGAACAATTAAAAGATGCGATTGATTATTTGGTCAAGGATAATCATTCACTAAACTACATAAAATTAGATATATAAGATGAAGAAATAATCTGGACTTATGTGAAAGCATAAGATGTCTGCCCTTGGTTCTGGGTAAGACTGGATAGAGCTTGCGACTCTATTTGAACATTTCGTGCTCGTGGAGAAAGAACCACTTTCCGCCAGAAGAAATTCGATGGAGACCTCGTTGTTGCTCCCAAGGAGCACCTAATCACTACCTATGTTGATATGGCTCGTGTTCTCTCTGGTAAGGAAGACCTTGCTGAGTTCATCCGTCTTGTCGCTGTTTCTATTGAAACTGAAATGGGCAAGGATGCTGTAATGGCTATGACTACTGGCCTGAATGCCGCTACTTATCCTTCTGCCCTAAAGATTACTGGCGCTTTTGACGCTTCTAACCTCATTACTCTTGGTGAGACCGTACAGGCTTATAACTATGGTGTTCGTCCCATCATTGCTGGTACCGCGACTGCTCTTGCCAATGTTCTACCTGATAGCTCTATGGGTTATCGTATGAATGTTGAAGGCAATGGCGGTTCTGTTGACCTAATTAAAGATTTCTATGGTTTTGACCTACTACGTCTGCCTCAGTATGCTGCTGGCTCTAACCCTGCTGCTGGTCTGGCTCTAAGCCCCAACACTCTATATGTAATCAGTCCCGCTCTGGATAAGCTGGTTAAGGGTAGCGTCAGCAACACCCTCTCCAATAGCAATCAGTTCTATGAGAATGCTGACCTTACCCAGAACTTTACTATGCGCAAGGATTGGGACTTCGCATTCTGTTCAGCGGCCTATGGTGGTATCTATACCATCAACGGTTAATTTAATTAATTTATGGGGCGGGAGAAATCTCGCCCCAATTTGAAAATAAAAGGAAATAAAAAGGAGAATATATATGGCAAACACTAAGAAAACCACTGTACCTTCCGTTGAAACTATTGATTCAACACCAAAGGTAGATTCTAAAGCGGAAGCCCTTGAACAAGAACTTGCCGAACTTAAAGCTCAAATGGCTGTGATGGTTCAGATGATGGGGAACCAGCCTTCCACACCGCAACCTGTTAAAGCTAAAGAGCGTAACATTACATTCATTAATATGACTCAAGGCACGCTTGTTCTCAAAGGCTCTACTCTATGGACAATCGACGGGCAATTCACTAAGCGCACATTCCTTGAGCGTGAAGCCAGACTGATTGTCAACAATATGCCTCAGACCGTTCGTTCTGGCGCTGTGTACATCACTGACGCAGAGTTTGTTGAAGAAAATGAGCTGAGTGAAGCTTACGCCAACCTACTAACAAACGAAGAACTTGAAACTCTGCTGTTGAAAGATAGCTCTTTTGTCGTTAATGCCTATAAGAATGCGTCCAAAACACAAAAAGATATTATTATTGATATGGTTGTTGAAAAAAGATTAAACAGCCAAAGCATTGATGCAAACGTGTTGATGGAACTTGGCAAGCTTAGCGGGCGTGATTTGATTGGCGTTGAGCCAGACGACGAAAAAGAATAAAATAGAAAGGAGAGTGCTATATGGCGACCTCCTTTGATATAATTATTGACCAAGGCTTAATTGCGGTCGATGATTATCGTCTTGCAAAGCTTTATAACCAAAGTCAAGACAACTTTCAGATGTTTTGTGACGGCTTGTTGATTCGAGCTGTGCCAAATTTTACTTTGTGCAGACAAAGCATTAGCTATGACACTACTACGAGAGAGTTTGTTAGTGATTTTACTGATTTAGAAGTTAGCATTTTAGCTGACTACTGGGCTATTGAGTGGATGACAAGATATGTACAAAATTCGGCCCAGTTCCAAGCCAAATTACAAACAAGCGGTAGTTTTAGAAATTTCTCTGAGGCTCAAAATCTAAAAGAAAAAGCAAGTTATCTTGACGGTATGCGTGAAAAAGTTTCGCAAAAAGAGACAAATTATCAGCTTCAAGATATTGATTCATTGCTGTGAGGTGTATTTTATGCGTAAAAAGAATCCAGCAATAGATTCAATTTTTAAAATATTGTATATTTATGAAGATTGTATTGATGAATGTTTAGACGAGGCTGAATATAAAGCCTATTTAGATAGACTTTATGTTTTAACTGTAGGTTGGGGTAATAAAGAAATATATACGACTATAAAAGGCTTGTATATTCTTGGACTTAAAGCTTCACACAATACTGTAAAAACGGTAGTATTCCATTTGGTTGATTTAATCAAGAAAGGGGACGTTGCAGTTGGCTCTTAATTATTTTATGAACGCTTTGGACAATGGCATGACACCTAAGCCTAATGAATTGTATCACGGTCTGCAACAAGCCTTTATAACAGAACAATGGGATAATACTACAGCATTATATTGTTTGCTTGAGCAAGACATGAACGATGCTGGCGAGTTTCCCACATTTACGTTCCATGAAACTGAAGCATGGTTGAATTATGTAGTAGGCATGACTTCAACTGGCGTAAAAAATGGTGATGATTTTCGTCAACTTTTGTTTGAGAGTCTTGACCATCCTTGTGTACGTGGTAGGTATTATAAGTTTGAAAATAATTATTGGATAGGCGATTTTACCGACAAACATGCTTCTGTTGACAAAAATATGACTATTAGACGTTGCAACAACTATATGCGAATTGTTGACCCTGAGAATGGCTCAATTTATCAAATCCCCTGTGTTGTTGACTATGATATGTCTTCTCCATCAATGCAAGTCACGTCACATATTCTTACGCCAAATAACCATGCTACGATTATGGTTCAAGGCAACCCCGATACACTATGCTTGTTTCAAACCAACACGCGATATATTCTAGGCAGTAGGCCGTTTAAGCTGGCTGGCTATCAAAATGCTATGCAAGATGATTATACCAGCCCAATGCCTACTTTGCTTTATCTTGACCTTTATCTTGATGAAATTCACGCTAATGATGACCTTGATAAGCAAATTGCAGATAACGGCGTGTATGACTATGACATTTCTATTAACTCTGAAAACATGGAGCTTGCCGTTGGCTCTGGTGGCAGTCTTTCTGCCGATGTTACGCTTAACGGGCAAGAAGTTAATAGAACAGTTGAATGGTCAACGAGTAATAAAAGTGTAGTGACGATTGATGGGCTTGGCGCTTACCAAGTTGTAGGCGTGGTTGGGGCGAGTGCTACAATAACTGCTACACTTCAAGGAAATACTAATGTTTCTTCTACTATTCTTATTTCTGTCGTTGATGTGGCTGATATTCAGCCTACTATCATTCTTAACCCTGCTTTTAAACAAATTCGTGAGTATGAGACAATCAATTTGACACTATCTGCATTTTATAATGGTAACGATTACACACCTGCGCAATCTAGCCTAAGCCTGAGCGAAAATGAACAAACTATGAACAATGAGTATCTTTCTATCGTGAAAAATGGGAACGAGTATGAATTGAAGTGCCTAAAGCGCACGAATACTCCACAAATTCTTTATTATTCAGTTAGCAACAACGCTCCTGTTTTTGAGGCTTCTGGTTCTCAGGCTGTTCAATGCGTTAGTATGATGGGATAGGGGTGAAATGATGTTTAATTCACTTTCAAGATTGCCAACTATTCCATATAAAATTTTAACATATCTTGCTAATGCCGAAGACCAAACAGTTTTCAAATTGCTTGCTTATAATGACTACGATGCCCTTTCAAAGCCTGATTTAACCTTTGGTGAAAAGATGAAATTGGTGTGGAAGACTGGGCCACAAGAAAAGTACGGCGTTTTCTTCACACCTCTCGTTGAAGATGCTATTACTCAAAGCAAGTGTATTATGAAGCTATACAAATATTATATCCATGCTAATCAGCTCTATACAGGGACGGTTGTGTATGCGTTTGATTTTTTGTATGGTGGGAATATGTCTTTGGTTGAATATAATGGTGTTCCTGTATCTCGTGGAGATTTGTTTATCAATAAAATTCTTGAGATATTGAATGGCGCTGAGGTTGATGGAGTTGGCAAGTTAACATTCTTTGATGACTTGTCTCGTTATAGCGCCGCTAAGATTACAATTGGCAACTCTAAGACGTTTACTGGCGATTGTTTGTATCTGGCAGTAAATGTTGGTGATAGCGGGGTTGGTGAAGGCTGTGAAAATTGACCTCGACTATTTAGCCAAGGCGTATTTTTATTTTGACGAACCTGTTATATACTCTTTAACAAACGAAACCTCTATTTCAATTAAGCCTGTTTTTGTCAGGCAAAGCGAAATATTCTTATCTAGTATTGATATTATCAATATTGATAAAAACTCTTTTCCATCGGTTGAAATTATTCAAATGTCTTATTTACGTTTTCTTCGTGAGATTATAGCACAAGACGAAATATCACGGCAAAAATTTGTCAATATTTTAGTAATGTGCTTAGGCTTGAAAAAGCCGAGAATGTATATTGACGAAAACAATAAGGCTGAATTAATAGATGATGAATTAGGTATAAGAATCACTGGCAAACAATTCGAGGACATTAAACGCATTATTATGTATCAAAACATTATACACTATGATGATGAGTATGTCAACCCTGAGTTGAAAAAAGCTATGGCAGAAATGGACGAGATTAGAAACAAAGGAATTGAAGTCCCAAGCCTCGAACGTAAAATGGCTATTATTATGGCTCATAATGGTATGTCTAAAGCAGTAATGCAAGATATGACATACAGGAGCTTTAGTATGTTGTTCGATGAAGTTTGTGGCGAAGTTGAATACACGACAACCAGGCCCATTGCTCTTTATGGCGGTGAAGCTGATAAGGTTTGTTGGATTTTCAAAAAGAAGAAAAATAAATTTGATGGTTACATTGTTGACCAAGATGCTTATGCAAATAGCATGGGCGCAAATCAGGGTGCAATTAAGTCGATTGTGGGTAATTCTACAGAAGGCTTAGAAGCCCAATTTAATTCGATAAATAAATAAGGAGGAAATTTTATGCAAAAGTTTCTTGCGGGTAACGACAAACGCCCCCTATACTAAGTAATTAGTTTATGGTTCTGTGTTAAATGCTTTGAACCCCTAAAGCCCTTATGCCCAAACAGTAGCTTGAAAAGGCAAGCTGAGTGGAGCGAAAGCAGAAAAAAGTTAAGGGATGACATAAGGTTAAATCCTAAGTGTTGTACAAAAATGGGTGTTTAGCAGAGAAAGCCCTACGTACATATTGACTTTTCTTGTGAAGTATGGTATAATATGTATACGGGACACTCCCAACGACTATCTCATAAGGTGAGAGTAAAGCCCGAAGCTAATGCGGGAAGAAAAATACAGCACCCTTCAAGGGTGAACATATAGTCTATTCTCATGTGAAAGCATGAGAGGTCTGCTGAAAAACAGTAAGACTGTCTTAATGTTGCGAATTAGGGCGAATACAATTATTTATGTCAAAAAGTAGGTGTGTGAATGTTAAAAGAAAATCAGTTTGTTTTAACTACTTGGAATCCTTCTACTCAAAAGTATTATCAATCAAAGGGGTATACATATACTCATAGAGGCGAAGAATTTTCTGTCAGGATTGAAGACTTGCTGCAAGGTTCTCATGAAAGGGTTACTGTTGTCTGTGATTTTTGTGGCGAAGAGTACACGAAAATTTACAAAGATTATTTTGCTCAACATAAAAACGGAGATTGTTGTGTTAAGTGCGAAGGTAAAAAATCTTTGTTGGCAACTGAATTAAAACATGGTAAAGGCTTTCGTGGTGAAAAACTAAAAGAGTTGGTAAAAGAAAAATATGGCGTTAGTAACATTGCAAAAGTTCCAGAAATTATGGATAAAATAAAAGAAACGAATACTCAAAAATATGGAGTGGAAAATGCTTTATTATTATCTTCTTCAAAAGAACTTGCAAAATTAAACGGGTGGAATGAAAAGGCCCGTGTAAAACGAGAAAATACCAATTTAGAAAAATATGGAAGTAAGTACGGATTATCTTCTGTGGATGTCCGCAAAAAGATATTTGCTTCTTATTATACCAACTCAACCCAAAAAACTTCAACACAACAAACAAAATTATACGAGTTGTTAAAAGAAATATACAATAACTGTGAATTAAACTATCCTTGTGGAAATTGCTCTCTTGATTGCTTTGTAGAGGTCAACGGTGTTAAAATTGACGTTGAATATGACGGAATGTTTTGGCATAAAGGCAAAGAAGTAAGAGACAGAAAAAGGGATGAGTTTATAAAATCACAAGGGTATAAAATTTTGAGGGTTAAGGGTTCGCACAACATTCCACAAAAAGAAGAAGTTGTAAGCTCCATTAACTTTCTTGTAACAACCACACATTCTTTCACACAAATCTTTACGACATAAATTTTAAGCGTAGGTCGTGCGCTACTTTTTAAAGGCAACAATCTAATCGGTGTTGCTAAAACTCTGACCGACTCAACATTCGATTTCTCTATCACTGGCGAAGAAATTCGTGGCGGTGCGGCAAATGCTCTATGGGGCAAGTATTTCCACGACTCTAACATGAATATTACCCTAACTGACGCTATGTTCAATCTTGAATATATTGCGGCCTCTCTAGGTGTTGATATTCAGTCTGGCGGTCTATCTGTTGATGAAGTATCTCTGGCGACTAGTGCAATTGGCGGCTCTGTCACCCTACCTCACACTCCCGTCGCATTTGACGGCACTCTAATCGGCTGGTATAAACTACCAACTGAAGAGAACTGGACTGTTGGTACGATTACTGGCGATACCATGATTATTCCAGGTTCTGCCGCAAATACTACTTATTGTGTGAAGTATTTCTATCAGAATGCTAACGCTCGTCAGATTATCATTAAGACTCAGTACGTGCCTTCTGAGCTACACGTTACTATTCTAAACGACCTGTGGGCTGGCGATATCGCCAACACCAGTTCTGATACCACCAAGATTGGTAAACTAATCACTGACGTACCCAGATTGCAAATGGACGGAAATCAGTCTCTATCCCTAACTTCTTCTGGTGCGGCTACTACTTCTCTATCTGGCTCTGCTCTGGCTGTTTCTTCTACTGATAGTTGCGAGGAAGACCCGTTCTATGGCACTATGACCGAAGAGCTGACTGGTGTTAATTGGCAAGATACCGTAGTTGCTATCGCTCCTGCTGATGGTGACATTGAGCTAGAAGCTGGTGGTACTCAAACTCTACAGATGTATGCTGTGTTTGGTGGCATGACTGCTTCTGCTCTCAAGCCCAATACTGTATTTTCCTTTACCGTTGACTCTGGCGACAGCTATGTTTCTGTTGACCAGACTGGTGAGGTTACTGCTATCGCCGCTGGCACTGCTTATGTCTCTGTGACTCTAACTGGTTATGCCAGTGTTCCTGCCGCAATGGTGAAAGTCACTGTTCAGTAAAACCCTATGGGGGAGTGACTTAAATGTTGCTCCCCTATTTTTTTCTAAGGAGAAAAACATGAATTGTAGATATAGAAAAGATAACGTATGTGGTTTGTCTGACGGTGTGTGTCCGTGGGTTTATTTTTGTCATAAAGTGCAGTCGTGGAAGTGTATAAAAAACGCCCCTGAAAAATGCCAAGTTGCGATTGAAGCCGAAGCCCCTATAGGACAATATCATGTACGAGAGGAACGTAAAGGTTATCTTTATGTAGATATTGATAATTGTACCTATAAAATTCAAAATCCGTTTGATTATGTGCCACTGTATGTAAAGGCATATAAAACAAAGACGGGCTGGAAAATCAAGAAAAAGTAAGGGGTTTTGTAAATGGACATGGGAGGTGTAATTGCCATCGCTTTATCTTCTTCTGTTTTCGTTGCTCTTATTAATCAATTGGGTAATTGGTTAAGTGAAAAACGAACACAGAAATATAAAAAAGAAGAGAAAACAAACACAATAGAAGAGCAAGTTAAAAGCACAAATAAAAAAATTGATGAAGTCCTTGATGTGGTTAACCCAATAGCTACACAATTGAATAGTGTTATTGATTGTACAATTATTCAATCTAATGACCATATTCGTTACTTAGCTTTACACCATATTGAGCGTGGCTGGGTTACTCCCGATGAGTTGCGAATTATTACTGAAATGCACAGAACCTATAAAGCCCTTGGCGGGAATGGGTTCTTAGATGATATTATGAATAGAGTTAAAGCCTTGCCGATTAAAGATTGAAATTAAAAGGAGAAAAGGAAATGAAGAAACTAAAGGTCAAAGAAGACGTTTATTTGGGAGAGTATGATGTGCATGTGCATCCTGTTCTTACTTATGCTGAAATCCAGTCTATTGTAGACGTTGTTAAAAAGTATGATACGTGGGCCGAAAGACAGTTAAATCTTAACATGCTTTTGCTTTTTTACACCACCGATATTGGTCAAGAAAAGATTGAAGAGTTAGATACAGATTTGCTATATCAGTCTGGTCTAATTGATGCTGTTAAGGCCGAGGTTGTAAATTATTGGAAGATTAACGAAGCTCTCCAATATACCGAATCTACTCAACGTGCATTGGCTCAAATCTTAAAGCAATTGCCTGAAATGATTGAGCCGCTAAAGAAAGTTGTTGAAAAGCATGGAGCTAAAAAATGAAGCGCAAGTAAGGCGATTTTTAATGCCAAAAATTCAAAATGCGGTTGAGTATGTTCTAAATCAAATTTATGAAATGAACAGATACGAAATAGACCGTGTTGTGTATGCGGCCTACAATCCTTCAGAATATGAGCGTACTTATCAATTTAGAGATGATGCTTGGTCATATGAAACTCCTAAAATATCTGGTATTCATGTGAAAGGTGAATTCAAATACGACCCTTCTGGAATGGAGTATGATTCAGGCCTTTCTCAACACGGTTCTCCAACAGGCGTTTCTCCGGGAGATGCAAGAGAATATTTAGCAGAGATTATTTATGAAGGAATATCTGGATATTTATTTGGTGAAGGACCTTGGATGAAAAAACGAGATGCCTGGAGTGCCGTTATTAAAGCCCTTCGGAAGAAAGAACTTAGGCTTTGGATGCAACGAGGTTTGGAAAATGAGGGTTTAATTGTAAAAGTTAATAAAACAAAAATGGGTTTGGAGAAGTGATATGGTAATAATGGGATTAGACGCTTCTACAACATCTACTGGCTATTCTATTTTCAAGGATGGAAAGTTGATTGGGTATGGTTGCATTAAGCCGAAAGGCGAAGATTGGCGAGAACGTGTTATGAGTGAATCAAACGTACTGCGTCAAGTTATTGATAAATATTGCCCAAATAGAATTTATATGGAAGACGTTCCAATGAAAAAAGGCAACGCTACATTGATGAAACTTGGCGCAGTACAAGGATGCGTATTGGGAATTGCGGCTTTGTATCAAATTGAAGTTGAATTTCTTTTGCCCGCTAATTGGCGTTCGCCACTTGGTTTGTTTGACGGAACAAGAGGGGGTACACATAGAGATGTACTTAAAGAAAAAGCCATACAGATGGCTAATAAAGAATTTGGATTAAAGCTATTTTGGGCTGGCGGTAAAAGTAAAAAGTCTGAGGATGATACTGCCGAAGCCATACTCGTAGCATACAGCCAAATCAAACGGAAAAGAATAGGAAAAAGTAAAAAGTGAATAGCCGAAATCACAACAATAAAGGAGTGTGAGATATGGCGGCAAGTAGCGCAAATTTTTCGATTAGTGCTGATGTTGTTCTTAACCTAAAGAACATACAAAAACAACTAGATAGCATGAAATTTAATATTGGCGGGAAAGAAGTAGCGGCAACTACTGGCGCAATGGGAAATCTTAGTAAAGCCACAACTAGCGCTGGTAATGCTATCAACGCAACACAACTATCTTTCCAAGCGGCCAATGCAATCTTTAGAAAATCCATAGATGTTATTTCTTCTATGGTTGACCAAGTTTATGAGCTTGATGGGTCAATAACGGAGTAAAATTTTGCTCCCTTTTATGGCAACATGAATGAAACAAATACGCATTGAATTGCTGGAAAACCCTAAAGACCAATATACCACAACATAGTCCGCAAGGTCAAGTGTGACGGTAACGAAAGTAGAAAAAAATATTGGTATGACATAAGGTTAAATCCTAAGTGCTTTAATAATGGGCAATCAGCAGCCAAGGGACTTTGTGAGTTCAAGGTTCAACGACTATCCCGAAGGGGAGTAGGACACAAGCGTTTGGTGTCCGAAGTGGTGCGCATCTTTTAAAGATGAAGATATAGTCTGGTTCTTTGATGAAAATCAAAGTCGTAAAAACGAGGACGGCGTAGCGAACCGAAAATTGATGAAAAATTTTATAAGGAAGGAGGCAGATAATATTTGCCAGAAAAGAATATTTGTATAGAGTATGATGGTGAGCAACATTTTAAACCCTGCACATTTGGTGACATATCTTTAGAAGTAGCAATTACAAAATTACAATCTTGTAAAGAAAGAGATGCTATAAAAACGCAATATTGCAAAGATAATAATATTCGGTTGTTGCGTATTCCATATTTTAAATTTAATAAAATAAAAGAAATTCTTTCATCAATTCTAATCTGAACACAAACGTTAAGAAGGTAAGTGACCTCAGTGGCAATTCTCTTGATAACTACGTTTCAAAATTAACTCAAATGGGAACTACAGTCGCTCGTACCGGGAAACCATGGTGTCTGACCCGGAATGTACGGATAGTAAACGTGCATTAAGCTCCTCTCAAAATCCAGTAAAGCCTAAGAGCCTTGATAACTACAGCATAAGGATGAGATATGCCTAAGTGCGAATGTGCGAAAGTGTTAAAAATATCAAGGATGGCATATGGCTGAAAAGCCTAAGTGTTAGGTTATAAATATTATATAATATTTGTATCAAAATGGCGGTTTGGTTGCGAAGTCCTGAAGAGGGATGTGTCAACAGATTTTATCACGGGAGGCCCCTCTATGTCAATAGGGTGAACAAATAATCGGGCAGGATATGAAAGTATCTTGGAAAATATATTGACAAACAAAATTAATTGTGGTATAATACAGACATAAACCAAAAGAAAAGAGGATGAGTTTGTGGCACTGGTAACTGTTTTTGGTGTTCTTTTTGTGGGCGTTGGCCTAGGCGCTTCATATCCATATCCATTTATTGTTGGTGCTTGTTTATTAATCTATAGATATGTGGCTGGCGAAATTAGTGCATATAGAACGCCACAAGGAAAATGTCAAACCGACCTTGAAGCAAGAGTACAAAAAGAATATGAAGATGAGTTTGGAATTATTGAAAGCGAAGATAAATAATTGTCAATATATTAAATACTGTCAGAAATGGTTGAAGCCGCTTCTCTATTTAGAAAAAGCGGTTTTGGTGATGAAGATGCAGCAAATCTAGCGGTCGTAGCCGCACAATTCCAAAACGTAGCAGATACAGAAATTAGTGCCTCCGATGCGGCGGCAAGTATTGTTTCTCAATTGAGGGCTTTTGGCTACGGAGCCGAAGAAGCCACAATGATTATTGATGCCTACAACGAAACAGCTAACAAATTCAGTGTTGGAACAAACGATTTGTCCAATGCAATGGAAGTTGCGAGTGCTGGTATGGCAACTTATGGCAATGAATTCCAGCAAATCTTAGGCTAAATACTTGGTCTAATAAAACAACCTTAATTGACGGGGAACCCCTTAGAGCTTCATACACCAATCTATCATAGTGATGTAGATAGAGGTGCGTCTAATCAGCGCAGTATGGTAAAAGAGATGAAGATTGGGCAATCCGCAACCAACTGCCTTTAGAAACAAGGCAAAGGCTCAACGATTAGTAAGTCCATTGTCGTTAATGGCGTACTCACAAGTGTGAGGAAATAGGTTGGCTTGTAAAAAGCAAGATATAATCTAATCTTATATGAAAGTGTAAGGAGTTGCATAATTTGAAAAAACTAACAGAAGATTTTATAAAAGAGCAATTTATAAAAAAAGGATATAATCTTATTGGAGAATATAAAAATAGTCAAACCCCGTGTTTGATAGAAAAAGATGGATACAGGGCATATATACAATACAATAATTTTTATATGGGAAAAATGCCCTCTTTCTTTTCTTTGAATAATCCTTTTTTTAAAGAAAATATTGTGCGTTTTATTTCACAAAAAGATTCTTCTATTGAAGTATTAAATATTGAAATAATTATAAAATCCAAACGTAAAAGAATTTTAGTTATAATGAGATGCTCTTGTGGAGAAAAATTTTTTAGAGTTTGGGATGATGTTTATAGTAATAAATATCTAAGATGTAATAAGTGCGCAATAGTTTCAAGAGGAAGAAAGCATCGAAAAGATAAAGGAGAGGCATTAAAATTATTTGAGCAAAAAGGCTATAAAATTTTAAGCAAGACAAATGATTTTGTGAGAAATAAAATGGTAGAAGTGGAAAATAAAAAAGGATATCGTGGTTTTATTTCTTATAATCGTTTGCTGTCTGATAGAAATATATCTATTTTTGATATTAGAACAAATGAAAAAAATTATATTTATAATATCAATAACTACGCAAAGCAACAAGGAATCAAAACCATAGCTATTGGGTATTCAGATAATCAAAAATGGACTACGAGAGGAATAAAATTTATTTGCTCTTGTGGCAAAGAATATGAAACCTCTATAATTTCTTTTCAAAGCGGTAAAATTTTATGCGATGAGTGTTCAAAAAAATCGTCTCGATATGAAAGAGTAGTTCAAAAATTTCTTGAGGACAACTGTATAAAATACATATCGCAATTTAGAATAAACAGTTGCAGAGACATTTTACCATTGCCTTTTGATTTTTATGTTTGTGAATTAAATAAAATAATTGAGGTTGATGGAGAGGGACATTATTACCCTTGTCACTTTAATCAAATTAGCCACGAAGATGCTATAAAAGCATTTAAAATGACAAAAAAACACGACGCAATAAAAAATGAATATTGTAAAAAATACAATATTTCATTGTTAAGAGTTTCTTATAAAGATTTTATTGATGATATATATAAAGAAAAAATTATGCAATTCATAGAGAATTAACGACTCTCTATTAATACAATGTAGTTACTGCTGGTACAGAAATCATGGTAGGCCGTTCTGCACAAGTGGCCCGTGGCTTAAATACCATTGCAGCCAGAATTTCAACCAACACAGAATTGCTTGGAACCTACGGTATTCAAGTTCAAGATACAAATGGAAATCTCAAATCTACTTACGATGTTCTTAGAGAACTAAAGCCAACTTGGGATAATTTATCTGAGGCTGAAAGAGTTGCTTTAGGTAGTGCGTTGGCTGGTATTAACCAATATAAAGTCTTAGCATCAGTAATGCAAAACTTCCAAACAGCAGTTGACGCAACTGCTACGGCTTATGAATCTGCTGGTTCTGCGGCAGAAGAAAACGCCAAAGCGATGGAAAGCCTTGAATCAAGAACAAATGCTGTTTTAGGTCTTTTTCAACAACTAAGCACACAAGTTGTTGATAGTGAACTTGTTAAAGTATTGCTTGATGTCGCAAAAGTTGTTCTACAAATCGCTTCTACTCCAATCGGTTCTTTTGTTACTCAAGTGGGTTTACTTGGAACTTTACTTTGGGGTGCAACTGGTTTAATCAATGCAATGAAGATTATCCCCGGATTGCTTTCTAAGGCAGCAGCCAGTGCGGGAGGTCTTGGCCTTGCTATAAATGTTTCAGCCCCACAACTCTTTTTAATTGCAGCGGCTATTGCTGCTGTTGTTGCAATAGCGGGAAAACTAAAAACAGCATATGATGAAGCAAATCCCTCTCTTGAAGAAGCAAATGAACAGCTTAAAACAAATAAGGAACGACTTGCAGAAATCAATGCAATGCCGTGGACAGAGCGTAGTGAAGAAATCCTTAAAGAAAGAGACGCTTTAGAAGAACAGAACCGAGAACTTCAAGATAAAATAGATAAACTTAAAGAAATAGATAAACTTGAAGAAAATGGTATTGAACTTTCAACTGGTGATGTTTCTTATGGGCTTTCTGGCGATGCCGCCAGTAACTATTTAGCTTCAAAACAAACAGATAGTCGTGAAGAAATCGCTGTTCGTGTTGGTGGCATTGAGAACATTGACGAGCTTGACGGAAGGTTAAAAGAACTTGGTTTAAGCCTTGATACAGTGTATGAGAAAGCAACATATACTGGTGATGAGCTAGAATCAAAACTGATTAAAAATGTTGAAGAGCTTATTCCAAAGATTAAAGACGGTACTATTGCAACAGATGATTATGCACAGATTGTTTATAATGAAACTGTCCCTGCATTGCAGTCTTTGATTAAAAGTTACGAAGAGCAAGGCATAAACGTCAGTAATTTGCAATATGCTCTTGATGGTTTGACGGCTACAACTACCGTATATACTAATGGTGTGACCACCTCTAAGACAGCAGTAAATGCCTTGACTTCTGAATATCCTAATTTGCGAGGCGCTATTGTTGATACAAACGGCGTTCTTGGCGTTAACTTCACAAAACTAAACGATGTAACCCTTGCTGAAGGTCAAACAAAGCAAGAGATGTATGACCTTGTTGCACAGCAAACTATATTCAATAACTCTGAATTAGACGCTTCTCAAAAAATAGCGGAGTTGGCAAAGCTTGCGGCTGCGGCGGGGGTTGCTAGTGAACTTATTGCCAATACAACGGCGGGTGGTGACAGATATAACCAATCTTTGCGCCGATTGACAAACAAGGGGATGTCAATGGAAGAAGCAAAAGAAGCATATGCTTCTTCTATATGGAAAAAATGGGTTGACAGTTTAAACACTGGCACTCCAACCCCAACAGGTGGTGATGGCACAACTACAGGCACAACCACAAAAACCGACAAAGCCCTCGCCGCTTTTCAATCCGACCTCAAAGACCTTCAACATGAACGTGAATTAGCCGCCGCAAGGGGAGAATCTTTTGAAGAAGAATACCATTCTCGTTTACAAGGGTTAGTTGATGTTTATACAAGAGACGCGACAGCAAATATGCAAGCCTATGGCCTCGATTCTAAAACTATTGCTCAGAACATGTATCAACATATTGAGGAACTTGCCAAACATGCTTCTGAAGTAGAGACAAAACGGCTTGAAGCCCTAAAACAAGCGGCACAATCTGCTGTTGATTCTCTAACGGAACAACAGCAAGATTATGAGACGGCTTTTAGTTACGTAATAGACCAAATTGACAAAGAGATTGAAGCCCTAGAACGCCAAAAAGATGCTATTACTGAATCTTATCAAACGCAAATTGACGCATTAAATGAAGCTAATGAAGCTATTGAAGACCAAATTGCTCTTGAAGAGGCTTTAGAAGCTTTGCACAAAGCCCAAGCTACAAAAGTCATGGTTTACAAGGATGGGCGATACCAGTACATTCAAGATGTTGATGCAGTAAGTTCAGCAAAAGCTAATCTTGAAGAGCAACAACGAGCCGCTAAACTAAAGGAAGACACGCAAGCTTTAGAGGGTGATAGAGATGCACAGCTTCGAGCCATTGATGACATGATCTATGGTGTTGGTGGCACTGAATCTAATCCTCAAGGTGGCCTATATTCTTATAAACTGGCATGGCAAGATACAGTAGAAGGTTATGAAGATGAACAAGGTAAACTTTTAGCGGCGCAATTGTTTGGTATTGATACAGAACAGAAAAATTGGACACTAAGACTAAGTAATTTGTCAGAATTTGTAGCTCAATACGAAGCTTTAATGGCAAAGCTGAAAGATGCCCAAAATTATCTAACCGAATTGGAAGAAGAACCCGGCATTAACCCGGCTACAGGCGGGCCTTGGCACGAAGGGATTAATGAGGGCGTTAATGTATCTGGTGGGAATAGAGACACAGGGGCAGTTGGTTCTTTGGGTTTCGACCCGAATACCGACTATTCTGTTGCTATTAAGAACGCTTCTTCTGCGGCTGAAAAAGCGCAGTTAGAGGCTGAAAGACAGAATAAAATTGATGCTATTTATGGTGGTGTTGACCAAAAGAAACATGCTACTGGCACAATTAATGCTCCCGGTGGGTTGTCTTTAGTTGGCGAAAACGGGCCCGAATTGAGACTATTAAATCAGGGAGATGGCATCCTTCCTGCTGATATAACAAAGAATTTGTGGGCTTGGGGAACTATGAACCCGTCTACATTGTTGTCTAAAATTGCTGGTGGATATAATAAATCTGGTTCTGGGTTGATGCAAATTGATATCGGTAATATTTCTTTGCCAGGTGTTTCTAATGCAAATCAATTCGTTGAAGAGCTTAAAGGCTTTAGACGATATGCAATACAGTATGGGACAGGGGCATAATATATGCCCCTCCCTTTTTATTTAAGAGGTAAAAAATGAATGATATAAAAGATTTTACTGAAGGCGTGAAATATTTAGCGGAACAAGCCGCTGAAAAATTTCCCCGTGATATTACTCAAAAGGGTAGAATTATGGCTAATAGCGGTTTGTTTTATACTGTAATAATCAATGGAAAAACGTACACAAGTATTCCATCATTAAATGCTGTAAGTTTTTCAGTAAATGATATAGTATGGATTACAGCTCCGCAAGGAAACTTTGCCCAAATGTTTATTTTGGGAAAAACTTCTTAATTGAAATAAGAAAGGAGGGCGCATATATGTCATGTCAAAATATACCTATGTTTGACATTAGTATTATTCAGGGCGATGATTTTGAGGTTGTTTATCAATTTACGGATTGCGATGGCAATATTCTTGATGAATCAAATATTTCAAAAGTATATATGTCTTGTGATAAATTAGATTATCAAGCCACATTAACATGGAATACAAATTATCAAGGATGGACGCTTATTATTCCAAATGAAGCAACCACAAATTTTACCCAGTGCGTCACTACTTATGACTTAACCGTATATTTTTTGAATAGTAAGATTCAAACAGAAATATATGAAGCAAAAATGACTGTTTTGCTAAAAAGAAATAAGGTGATTACGAATGGGTAATGATTCCGTAATCAAAACAATTAAAGTAATTGTGCCAAATAAACCCCTTACTAATATAGTGCCGATAGAAAAAACAAAAACAAATATTGTTAATGCGGCAGTTGAAATTACGGGTGGTGGCACAAATGATTATTCGGCTTTAACTAATAAGCCAATGATTAATGGCAATATTCTACAAGGTGGCAACAATACTTCTGCTTCTTTAGATATTGTTGAAGATAAAAATTTTGTCTTTATTCAAAATACCCCATCCGCCTTATGGGCAATTCAACACAATCTAAACAAATATCCATCTGTAACAGTGAGTGATAGTGCTGATTCTGTTGTGGTTGGAGATATAGAATATATAGACGCTAATAAATTATTAATAACTTTTTCTGCGCCTTTCTCTGGGATGGCGTATCTTAACTAATAGGAGGAAAATATATGGGAAAGTATTTAGTCAATATTGACTTAAATAAAAATCAACTACAAAATGCGGTTTTGCAACCTCTTGCTACGGCCCCCTCCAATCCCGCTTTAGGACAGTTTTATTTTAATTCAACTGATGGTTTGATGCACCAATGGAATGGTACTACGTGGGTTGTTTATGGTGAAGGTGTAGATTGGAATACAATTTCTGGCAAACCCACAGACCTTGTTCAAGATGCAAATTATGTCCATACAGACAATAATTTTACTGAGGAAGATGTAAATAAGCTTAACGGTATTCAAACCGGGGCAGAAGTTAATGTTAATGCAGATTGGAACGCAACGGCAGGGGATGCTCAAATTTTAAACAAGCCTACTAAATTATCACAGTTTACTAATGATAGTGCGTTTATTACTACCAGTGTCAATAATTTGTCTAATTATTACTTAAAAACAGAGACTTATACGCAAGCAGAAGTTAATACACTAATTGGACAGGTTGCAACAATTTCTATTCAAGTTGTTGAATCTTTACCAACTACTGGTGAGGCTAATGTTATTTATCTTGTCCCTCATGCTGGAACAGAAACAAGCAATTATTACGATGAATATTTATGGATTAATAATGCTTGGGAAATGATTGGAACAACACAAGTTGACTTAACCAACTATGTGACAAAATCTGGGCTTGTTCAAACAACTGGTAATGCTACTGATAATGCAATGTCTCAAAACGCAACTTCTACTGCTCTTGCTCAAAAAGCCAATACGGCTGATTTGGCTGATGTTGCTACAAGTGGTTTATATAGTGATTTGACTGGTGCTCCAAAGCCCGTACAAATAGCTACTTCAACCATTCCAGTAGCAACGACAAGTACCACTGTAACTGTAGGCGGTAATATTATTGGCGTTATGGTGTTTGACAACGTTACAAAAAGTCAGGTTATTTGTGAAGTCGATTATACGAATGGAACAATATCTTCAAGGTCATCTGTTTATGTTTCTATCGCTTCTGCATATACAAACCTGTTGAATGTTGTTGTGCTTTATATTGCTAATTAAAGGCGGTGAGCTAAATGCTTAATTTAGGATATGTAGTTTATCCTCAAGATATACCAACTAAAAAATATGTTGACGGTTTAGCTTCTTTATATTGTACTTGTGATACAGCTCAGGCGACCGCTACAAAATCCGCCTTGTTAGCTGGCCCTTCTAAAAATATAGATTTAACGACTTTAACATCTTTTGTTGGTTTAAAAGTGTCTGTTAAATTTACATACACAAATTCAGCCAACAATCCTGTACTTGAGGTTGGTTATGGAGGTAGTGCTCCAATTATAAGTGCGGCAATTAAAACGCATGGAACCTTTGCTCCTTCAATTTATATGTGGGCAAGTAACGCTATTTGTAATTTTGTATATGATGGAACATATTGGCTGATGGAGAATCAACCGGCAGGGCCGGTTGTTTGGGGGATAACAAAATTATCTGAATCTTTAACAACAAATACTCCCGCTTTTGCGGCAAGTCAAACACTTGCTTATCAATTAAATCAAAAAATGCCAGTGCAAAGAAATATTACCCTATCTTCTACGGGGTGGAGCAATAATACTCAAATTGTGACTGTTACTGGTGTAACGACCACTAACACGATTTTTGTTTCTCCCGCACCAACTTCGCAAGATGATTATACTAAAGCCAAAATTATTTGTACAACACAATCAACAGATTCATTAACTTTTACTTGTTCTACGACACCTACAACAAATATTAGTGTGAATTGTGTTATAATGGGGGTACAATAATATGATTATAAATCAAGTGGCTTCTGGTGGCGGCGCTGAAATAATTGGTACAACCGCTGATTATTCTGCTATTGCTGATATCAGTGCTGGGGAATTTGTAGAATATGTAAGTGGTGGCGATAGCCAAATTACAGGAAATGATGCAATATATAAACAAGTTTCAAAAATAACTGATACAAAATATTTCGCCATTTATCAAAGTGGTGTTAATGTAATGGGTTGTATTATTACAATAGACGGTACAACAGTAACGCAGTCTACGGCTAAAACTCTTTTTAATTGTCAGTCAACCTCTAATGTCAATAAAAAAATGGTGTGTGTACCCAGTGACGGAGATAATAGTTCTAATGACTATAAGTATTTTATTGGCTATGCTTACGGAGATGATACTTTGTATGCGGCTTTGGGTTCGTTTGATTTAAGCTCTGATTCGGTGTATGAATCAAGCGTTGTTAAAGTTGATTCAACTTCTTATTCTGGTATGTATAGCAATGTTTCTTTTCTTTATTTTGACCCAACCGGTGGCAGTTACGGCATGGGAGAGAATAGGTTTTTAATGTGTTGTAAGGGTAGCGCTAATCGTATGTATGTATATGTTATTGGTGATGATTTCGGTTCCCCAGTAATAAGAGCCACTTACAATAGTGAAATTTCAGTGGGCAGTTATAGTCCTCTTCTTAATTATATTTCTGATAACAAAGTTTTTTGTGCCTATCCTGTTAGTTCCAACTCATTAAATGGGTGTATTTTTACTGTAAATTCTTCTGGTACAACTATTTCTTTATATTCTAACAAAACAATTAGTACTAGATCATATTCTGGTGGTGAATATAAAAGAAGTGTTGCTTTAGATTCAAATAGAGTTTTTGTATTAATATATAGTGGGTATGGGTTGATTTGTACTATAAACGGTACAACTTTAACTGTTGGTTCGGAAACATATATTCCAGATATTACTGATAATGGTTTTAATTTAAATATAACTTCTTATACGAATGGTGATGTTTATATTGCTTGTGCTGGGGGTCAATACAGTTCTCCTTATAGTGTATTAAGGGGTAAAAAAATACTCACTGTTGGAACAACAATTACCCCACAAGATACAGTTACTTTATTAAATCAAGACTATACTGGTCAAACAGTTTTTCCGTTTGTTATTAATAATTCTGTGATAGTTGTCCATAATAATACTTCAAGAAACCAAATGAATGTTTTCTTTGATATTAAAGGCGTAAAGCCATATCAATCTAATATTTTTGGCGTTGCTTTAACTTCTGGCACAACTGGCGAACAAGTTAGTGTGGTAACACCAACTACAACTTAATTTTTAATCTTAAAGAAAGGAGAGTGAATAAATGGCTTTAACAAAACCCATTTTAAATACAGTTCCAGCTTGGGATGTTAGTGATGGTTATACTTTTACATTTAGTATAAACGGTGGCGACCAAGTTGTTGGAAATACTCTCTATATTCGTAATAATACAACTAATGAAGTTGTTTTTACTCAAGCTGTTACTTCTTATATTTTTAGTAACACTGTGCCACCAAATACTTCTGGGCTTACAAACGGTACATATTATAACGCCTATATTACAACAACAAATGTGAATGGCGATATATCAGTTGCATCAAATATTGTACAGTTTTATTGTTACACAACACCAACTTTTGTTTTTACTAATGTTGCTTCTGGTGATATAATTGAAAATGTTCAATTCACACCAACAATCAGATACAATCAAGCCCAAGATGAATTGTTAAATAGTTATACAATCAATCTTCTAAATGCAGAACAGATTCAAATTGCGACAAGTGGGGTACAATATGTTGGTTCAACAACATCGCCTCCAACGACTATTTCTTATACTTTTACTGGGTTTGAAGACAACACATCTTATTATTTAGAAGCAACTGGATATACAATAAATGGTACACCGATATCAACAGAATTGATAAATTTTGCCACTTCATTCACTTTACCGTCTGCTTTTACAGTTTTTGAGTTGGAAAATAATTGTGATAAAGGTTATATTACAATTCAATCTAATGCAATGATTGTTGATGGCATTAGTAATCCAAACCCACCTGTTTATATTGAAAATGAAGAAGTTGATTTAACTGCTTCTGGGTCTTGGGTTGAATGGAATAGTAATTATGAAATAAATGGTAATTTTACAACAAAGGTTTGGTTTAGAAACGCAAATAAAAATTCAACGTTACTGATGTTTGAAAATCAGAATCAACAGTCTATTGTTTTAGGCTATTATGTTGATTCTAATGATGACACTAAAGTGTATGTTGATTTACTTGTGGATGGGAATTATTATATTTTCAGCCCCTCTATTACTGCTCCGCTTGCCGATGTCGTTTGTTGTGTACAAATACGCCGTATTGATAATATATATGATTTAATGTTTGAGGAGGTGGTCTAACATGATTGGTTTTTGTGGATATAGCTTTTGTGAAGACGGTAATGCAATTGACCCTTATCCAACTTCGATTGAAACTATTACTAATATTCAATTAGAGAATGCTATTTTTGATGATTTCTATATAACAAGAGATGTTACCACGCCATATAGTGCAACTGTGCCAACAGACTGGGATTTTTATACTGTTCTTTGGGCTAATTTTAATGGCAATTTAAGTGCTGGTAATATTGAGGCTTTATTGTCCCAAATAACATCTATTAGAATTAAGCGCCGTATAGTTGGTGAATTTGATAGGACTATAATTGATGAAATTCCTGTTAATGATGTTAGCGACCTCTCTTTTATTATAGAGGATTATTTGACGGCGAATGATGTGTTATATGAATATTCATGGGTTCCAACCCTAAACGGTGTTGAGGGTGTTCCTCTAACGGCCAATATTTTATCTCAATTCAATGGTATTTTTGTTTGTGATACAAACACTATTTACAAGTTTCTTTCGGCCTCTTATGGCGACTCTACCCAAGTTCAAAAAATTGCAACTTTTGAGCCATACGGTAGACAATATCCAGTTTATATTTCTAATGCTCTAACAAATTATCAAAAAGGCAGTATTTCTGGTAAGATTCTTGGTAACTTTGAGACAACTGGTGTTTTTGATAGGGTTGAAATGGTTCAAGAGAAAAACGCATTTTTACAATTTATCACCAATAAGCAAGCTAAAATTATTAAAGATTATAACGGTAATATTTGGCTTGTTATGATTGTAGATACGCCAACAGTATCTTATATCCCAAGTTGGGGCAATAATATGATGAGTGTGAATTTTAATTGGTCTGAAATTGGCAATGCTAATTCTACTCAAGATTTAATTGATAATGGATTAGTGGTTGGAGGGCAAACATGATAACACAAGACCAATATAATGTTTGTAAGCAAACAATTCGTAATCAATCAATAAAAATTGATTTGCTTAATTTTCAAATGCAAACAGTTGATGAATTAAGTGGAAATTGCATTTCTGGTTCTATCAATATTGATGCAAATGCTGATATACGCAGAACGTGTGATATTACTTTAGTTGTTCAAGATAGTTCGTTTGATATTCAGTCTGGTAGTAAAATCTGGCTTGATAAATATGCCAAAGTTAATTTAGGTATTGAAAGCACGAAAACTGGTGAAAATATTTGGTTTAATTATGGCGTATTTATGATTGATGCACCAAGTTGGAAATTTGACGCTGTAACTAATACCTTTTCTTTTCAAGGACTTGATTTAACTGCAAAATTAACTGGGCTGAGAAATGGCTATCTTGAGGGTATTCCAGCTCAAATTCCATCTGGTTCAAATGTGCGAGAAACGCTTATTTCAACAATTACTCAACTTGGGGGCTTTAATAATTATATTATAGAAGAATGTAGATTAGCTGATGGAACGATTCAACCAACGCCGTATGATATTACTATTGACCAAGGTGGAACGGTATGGGATATTATTGTGGCATTAAGAGATATTTTATCTAATTATGAGGCCTTCTTTAATGAAAATGGAATTTTTGTTTACCAGCCAATTCCAACAGGCGAAAATGAAGCTCCGATTGCGGATGATGATATTATTACTCAAAATTTAATTTCCGAAGATATTAACACAGATTTTAGTAGTGTTAAAAATGTTATTGAAGTTTATGGACACTCTAAAGAACCAGCCCATTATTCTTCTTCAACAACTGTTAGCAATAATGTTTATCAATTATCTATTGCAGAAGTTACGGCTTATGAAGATAGTGTTCTGTACGGATTTACTGCTCCAAGTATTATTTCTTCTCCAAGCTTAAAAATTGGTAATTTGTCCTCTTTACCAATTGTTTTATCTAATGGGTCTGCTGCTATTATTCCTGAAGCGGATGCTTATTATATTGTACAATATCAAGAAGTGAGTAACAATTTCTTATTTTTAGGACATCAACAATCTATTGGTTATGCAGAAGATGTAAATGACGAAAGCCCGTTTTATGTAAATGGTTCAGTGGGCAAAATCCGTGCTGTATTTTTTGGTGGAGAATATGATAACATTTTAAGTGATGAGTTGGCTGTTGAACGAGCAAATTATGAATTATGGTTGCATACTCGTTTACAAGATTCTGTTACTTTAAGTTGTGTGCCTATTCATTTTTTGGATGTAAACCAACTTATTAGTCATGGGATTAAAAACAATCAAACACAATTGCCCTATATTATTAAATCTATTAGTGTCGATTTATCTGAATCTGGTACTCAATCTATCAATACTATACGTTACTACCCACTTTACCCAGCTATTTAAAGGAGATGATTAAATGGCGACTTCTTTTCCGGGGTCAATCCAAAGTTTTACGCAAATGCTTAATATCTTGGCTACTGACGGCACACTAATTGCTCAATATCAAGCGGCTCGTAATGCAGGAAATATTACATTGGCTAATCAAATTTTAGCCCAAATTCCAAGCGGTAATCAAAAATTGTTGACCGCAGATAAAGTCAATGATCTTAACGATACTTGCGTTGCTCTTGAACAATACTATCTTGAACGGTACAGCCCAGCTTATATCGTTTCTGCTACTCAACCGGCGTTACAGAACGCTGCTGATTTTTGGTTTGAGGTGACTACACCATGAGAGTGCAAGATATTCATTTAACAGATGAAAATTTATGGGAACAATTTTATACTTTATGGAATAGCCAAGATTATACCTCTGCTATAAACTTATTGGAGACTTCGCAATTAGATACAAAAGTGTTTTTGAATACTGTTATCAATGATATTCAAAATCAACTAATTGTTTTGCAAAACAACTCCGACCCAACTTTCAAGAATAATATAATTCAAACATCTGCAACTCCACCTGTGTTATCTACTGGTGAAGTTTATTTTCAAACATGAGGTGATTAAATGGCAACAGATATGAATATCACAATTAAACAGTTTAACGGAACTGATTATGATACACTTTATCCAAATATTTCAAGTAATAGCCTTCCTGCTCAGCTTGAGTTGCAAGGAAATCCAACTACTCCTTTGGGGGCGGCCACTAAAGAATATGTAGATTCAAAAGAGCAAATTGGTGATATTAAAATGACTGTAAATACGCTTGGGTCTGGTTATCTTCCTTGTAATGGAACTGAAGTATCAAGCGCCACATATCCAGATTTATATAACGCTTTACCTCCTGTTTTACAAAGCCAGACTGGCGGTAATTTAACAGGAGCTTATTATAACAGTGTTGTTAGAGAATATGATGAAACAGTTTATTTGCTAAACGGTGTCCAAAACGCTACATCTTTAAGTTTGTATACTCAATCTGGGATTGGGCCTAATTGGACATTGTTTACTAATATTAGTGTCCCAAATACAGGTTCAAGTTATACCTTAAATTTTCTTCAAGAGAATGGAAAATTCTTTATTTTACTAAGCGGTGGCTATATTTTAAGTTCCGATGATGGGACTAACTGGTCTACTGTTTATACTAACACAAACGGTATTTTAACAAAAGGCTTTGCTTATGGAAATGGTTATTATGTGGCTTTATGTAATAATGGTGCGGCTTATTCTACTGATGGAGAAACTTGGGTTTTGAATAGTAATCTTACTACTTCGAGTAGTGGAAAGTTGACTTTTTATAACGGTTTCTTTTTAGCTGTTTATGCAACCACTTCTAATGACATTAGCACTAAAAAATTTACCCTTCCCACAAACAATCCTTCTGCTGTTACAATAGCTTCCCATATTTCAGGGGAAGGTGGAACTGCTTTTTATTTTGATTATAACGAATTTTTAGGTGTAGTTAATAATCAAATTTGTTTGGCATTTACGCAAGACCAAGCGCCAAGAATGCTTGTTTCTTCCGATGGCGCAAATTGGGTTTGGAACACACAATTAACCCAAGGTAATAAAGTTACAAAAATTTTGTATTTTAATAATTGGTATTATATTGTTCAATGCAGAAATTATAGCTCTAATTCAATTATTTGTTTATCGGCTGCTCCTAATCTTTCTACGAATGATGATACGTGGACAACAGTAGACGTACAAGATGTTTTTCCTAATTTTCTTTATTATATTCCAGAGCCTTTAATTCAAGGAACTACTATTTATATTTTTAGTAGATATTCTTCAAATGTAGGTGTTTATTGGGTTTGGAATATTGTAAAAAAAGTACCAAATATCACTTCTTTTGATACTTTAAAAGAAACTAATTATTATATCAAAGCTCTTAATACTTAATTGGTAAATTATCATGAAAAAAACATATACTACGTCTAAAAAAATTCTCTTTATTAGCTACACTCTTACAATTATTTTAACAATTATTACAGTAATTTGTACATTATTACAAATTGAATGTAATAATTTGGTAGTTGTGTGTGGAGCAAGCTGGACTGAATTATCAATTCACACGATTGTTTATTCTGGAAAAGCCAAACAAGAGAACAAACAAAAAATCGCATATAGTATGTTTAAGGAAATGGCTGAGAAGTATCCACCTGAAATTGTTGCTCAGGTGTTTGATACAGTAACAAGAGATTAAGAATAGAAAAGGAGATTCATTATGGAAATTCAGAATATTATTGAAATTATTGTCAGTGTACTCAGTGGGCTTGCAGTTTGCATTCCTCTTGTCTTTAAGCTTGTTCAATTTGTTCAAGCTAACGCCAAAGAAAAGAACTGGTCAAATATTCTAAAATTAGTTGTTAGTTATATGTCTCAGGCCGAAAGCCTATACACAGAGGGTGTGGCTAAGAAGGCTTGGGTTATGGGTATGGTAGAGCAGTCTGCCGCTAATATCAACTATGACCTAACTGCCGAAAACAAACAGAAGATTAGCGAGATGATTGATGCTATGTGTGATATGGCTAAGGTCGTAAATACTCAAATTGAGATTGGGGTTGATGGCGAGTGAAAGCCATTATTGCTCTAAGTGAAATTAAGAAAATTGAATTATATATTGCAAAACGTCAAAAGACAGTAGTGCAAATTAAGGCTGAGACTGGTGCAGATTACATTATTAATGGTGGCTTATTTGATATGTCATATAAAGACAGGCCACTATTGTGGCTTCGAGCCAATGGAAAGACGTTATCAACTGATAAATACGGTTATTGGTGTTATGGCTGGAATGATAATGATATCAAGGTTATCCATAGTAACGAAATCACCAATTATCGCAACGCCATTTGTTGCACGACTATGATTAAAGATGGTTTTAAGACACGTATGATGTATGAATCAGCTCAAGGCTCTGTTAGAGGCCGTAGTGCAATTGGTTTAACAGACAATAGCTTGGTTTTGTATTGTAGTAAAGATGGCACCTCTGAAGCCCGTTCACCTGAGAGTCTACAGAATTATATGTCCAGCTTAGGTTGTAAGAGCGCAATTATGCTAGATTCTGGTGGTAGTTGCTCTGGCGATTTTGATGGAATGAAAATCACAACATCTCGAAAATGCCATAATTATATCCTTGTTTATTTAAACAAAAAGCAACCAACTACAACAAACCAAACTCCACAAATAACCTGTCCTTACCGTGAGCCTACTACGTTAATTCGTTATAATTCTCGCGGTGAAGGTGCAAAATGGACACAATGGCAACTGAATCGTCATGGAGACAATCTGACCGTTGATGGCATTTTTGGTAAGATGAGTTTGCTGGCTTTGAAGCTGTTTCAAAAAGATAAAGGCTTGGTAGCTGATGGGTTAAGTGGGAGCGCAACTAGGGCGAAGCTAAAGGAGTAAATATGGCAAATGTACAAGACATTCTAAAGATTGCCGCAAGTCAAGTCGGCTATAAAGAAGGCCCTGGCAATAGCAACAAATACGGTAAAGAATATGGCTTGGATAAAGCGCCGTGGTGTGTAATTTTTGTGCATTGGTGCTTTGCTCAAGCCAACGCCTCACATCTATTCTATGACGGCAAAAAAGTCGCCAGTTGTACTAAGGTGCGTGAATGGGCTGAGAAAAACAAGTTGGTTGTTGAAGTTCCACAAGCTGGCGATTTGGTGATTTTTGACTGGAACAAGGATAAAGTAACCGACCATATTGGTATTATTGAAAAAGTCTCTGGTTCTACGCTATATACAATCGAGGGTAATACTGGTGACGGTAATGCGTCTGACGGTGATGGTGTGTATAGGCGTAAGCGTAGCACGGTTGATAAAATTTGTTATATTCGGCCTGAGTATGGCGAAACTGAAACAGGAGATAAATATGTATACACTAAGCCTGTTGTATATTTGCCTCAGCTATCTCGTGGAGACAATAATGAATACGTTGCTGTTTTACAAACGATGCTTAGTGCCAAAGGCTATGATTGCGGTGAAGTCGATGGAGATATGGGCAGTAAAACGGTTGTTGGACTCAAGGCTTTTCAGAAAGCCGAAAACCTACAACAGAATGGCAAAGTAGGCATTAATGTCTGGGCCAGAATTTTTAAGAAATAAAATTAAAAAGAAAAAA
>Ga0172378_10000281_pt1 | contig 43458 bp, 35 predicted proteins | sample GrowelOW332metaG_FD_119755 | JGI IMG/M metagenome (GOLD analysis project Ga0172378, IMG submission 119755) | Groundwater microbial communities from an aquifer near a municipal landfill in Southern Ontario, Canada - Pumphouse #3_1 metaG | ecosystem: Environmental > Aquatic > Deep subsurface >...
CGGCTGTTAACCGATAGGTCGTAAGTTCGAACCTTACCTGGGGAGCCAATTAAAGTCAAATACGAACAAGTATTTGGCTTTTTTTATACTAAGAAAACTTTGACTGTAAAAAACTTAAAAGCTCCCATGCCTTGTTTCTTATCAATTAAAATTAATGATTTTGGCGTTGTCTAGTATGAAATTGGAATAGTCGTTATCTTTTGGCTTTCCATTAAAGTAAAAATGTGACATTCTTCCAACTCCGCTATGAGCAACGATTAAAACAGTTTTATTTTGTAACCTAGGCAAAATTTCATCGTAAAAACTTTTTACTCTTTCAAACATTTGTGGGATTGATTCCATTTGGTATGGAATCTCATCATTAGCATTCCATCTTCTAAACTCACAAATTGAAGCGGGTTTGCCTGTTATTTCGCCATAATCACGCTCTTTCAATCTGTCATCAAAAACAACATGTAAACTTTTGTGAAAAGCAAGCATTTCCTTAAGAGTCTGCCTTGCTCTAAGAAGTGGAGAACAATAGCAAACATCAAATTTGATTTCTTTTAATTCTTTTGCAATTTCTTTTGCTTGATTAACTCCATTTTCGTTTAATGGGGTTTCATTGTGTCCCGTTAAAATATTGCCGTTAGCATTGTCATTTGTTTGTCCATGCCTTACAAAATAAATCATATCGTGTTTCCTTTTCCCAAAATTGAAGCATTGTTTTCCGCCCATAAATAATTTTTGTTTTTTATTAATTTTATTTCTTAAGTTTCAATTATTATAATTTACAACTCTTTTATATTTAAAATATAAATGCTTTATTTTCTAATAAGTCAGTAAGTGACAAATTGTCATTTTGGTATGGATTTGCAGTTTGTTAGTCTTCGTATTCATCGAGGTCGTCGAGATTTGTGTCTTTGTCTGAGAATAAGTCGTATAGGGCAAGGATTGCACTTGCACCCCATGCTTTGTTGTGAAGAAGATATTCACTTGTTAGCTTGTAACTTGAGTCGAGTTCGTAAAGCTTTTTTCTGCAATAATCAATTTTAAGTTGTGTGTATTCGCTTTGAGAAATTTGATTGGCATAAACAAATTGTCTTTCCGCCTTTGAGTAGCGAATGAGTGAGTTTGACACCGATGAAATAATGAATCTATCTGCAATTTTTAAAAGCTTTTCTCCTTCTTCAAACAAATCAGCCGAAATGGACTTATCTCTTTCTTTTTGGCAATCTTTTCCATTTTGACAGGCAAGGTTGAAATATGCTCCAGAGTATTTGTAATTTTTTTCTTTAAAAAATTCTTTACCTTTTTGATAAAAGTATTCACCAGCACATTCTTTGCTTTTGGAAACTTCACCTTTTCCGCCTAATTGTTTAAAAACATAAAAACAGAAATGTGCATCAATATAATTTTTATCTTCATAAAATATCAAAGCCCGTTCCAAATATTTCTTTCTTATATCACAAAGATATTTTTCTAATTCTCTGTCATATGCCTTTGTGATTTCAATTTTTTGTCCTTCCATTAAAGTTTGGTCAGTGTATAGTTTTTTGTGAAAATCACTGGCTAATATAAAGTTCTTTGCTGTTTGTTTTGTTTTTAAAAGTTCTTTAATTGACTTTAAAATTTCCAGCATCTTATTATATGTGAATAACAACTTTTGTTTTGTTTTATTTGTTTGTCTGTTTTTATATGAATGATAAAATTTACTAAATGCTTTATCATACATTTCAAAAGAAAGCTCAACATTTTTTGTTTTTGCTTGTTTCAAAAATGCTTTTGCTTCTCTGTATTCTTTCAAGCTTTCAAAAAAACCACCCATAACCACTTCCTTATAGAATAAGAATTATCATTTTTTTGATGAAATGTCAATAAATCAACATTTGCTTTTAAATTTCAGCCAATAGATTTTGTTGTATTGTTTTATTTTTTTTGGTTATCCGATAAAAAATTTTCTAGTTAGATATAGATGAAAAAAGAACAATCCGTTTTTACAAAAATTCGAAATTGTTCTTTGTTGATCTTTTTGCTTTGTTTCCATTGATAGAAAGTTCTTTTTTTATTACTGTTAACAATGTTGGTTTCAAAAATTTGATATCTCCAGAATATTGAAAAGCTGCCATATTTTTGTGTCCGCCACCATTAAATGCGGTTGCAATGCTTGCTGCATTAACTTCGCCTTTTGTTCTTATTGAAACATAAAAAAAGTTTTTTTGTCTTTCAATTGTGATGATTGCAACTTCAACAGTGGAAATGCTTATTGCATTGCCAATGAACCCCATTGTATCCTCAAAATTTGCTTTTGAGCTTTTGAAATTATTCAGAGTCAGGTTCATTGAACAAACACGATCTCTTAGTGCAAATTCCATACTCTTTAGTGCTTTTTCCATAAGCAAAATTTTGGCTTTTGAATTGTTTACAAAAAAGTATTGTTTAACCTTTTCGTAATTAAATTTTTTTCTTAAAAGTTGTCCAACAACAATATGCAAATGGTCATCTGCTTCTTGAGTGAAACAATTTGTGTCAGTGATGATACCTGTGTATAAAAGCATTGCAACAAGATCGGATACTTCCGTTCCTTGGCTTTTAAAAAGTTCAAATAAAATTTCAGTTGTGCTTGCAGCATTGATGTCAATAATGTTTGTTTCTGCAAAAATTTTGCCACCAACATGGTGATCAATGGCAACCGTGTTTGGAGAACTTAAAAATGCACTTTCATTTTCTCCCAAACGAAAAGAGTTTGGACAGTCAAGACAAATTGCAAGATCAAATGTTTCAGGTTTTTCAATTTTTGAAAGTTTTACAAAAGGAGCATAGAGTTTTCCAATTTCTCCTGCAATGCAAATTTTGCTTTTTTTGTTAAAAGTGGATTCAATCCATTTTTGAAGAGCTATGCACGAACAAACCGCGTCACCATCAGGATTTATATGTGAAAAAATGCCAATACTTTGGCAATCTTTAATCAACGAAATAAAATTTTTATTTGCGCTCATAACAGTTTATTATATCACAATTTTTTGTCATTTTCAACAAGAAGTAATTACAAAGATTCTTAAAGCCTCAATATTGACATAAAAAATATTATACAATATACTATAATATGATGAATAAAACAAAATTTGCAAATTTTTTGGCAATAAGCTTGGCATGTGTTTTTGTGCTATGCTTGTTTTCATCAGCATTTAGTAGCGAAGTTTATGGCGACACAACTTCAACGGACACAGAGCAAACAGACATAACAAATGAAGAAACTGAAGATGTAACCGATCCAACAACAGTTATTTCTGTTGAAAAACCGCCCAAATTTGCATCTTCAATTTCAGCATGGAAATTTGCTGAAACAAAACTTTATGAGCTTTCACACTGGGAAAGCATAATTTCAAATCAAGATATTGATCCAGGAATTTCAATTGCTGGGCAAACTGTTAGAATTGTTAAAGTTTTTGATGGAAAACAAAATTGCAGTATGAGTTGCAGTACAATTCTTAAACCCGGAAAAATTTTTGGAATGGAATTTTTTGAGTATACTGAAAACAAAAACGGAATTGTTTTACACAGAAAAACAACTGAGCAAACCTCTGATAGACAACCCGTTTGGTTTGATGATGGAGTAACTTATTCTGAAAACGAATTTGCCATGCTTAATGGCTCTTTGCCACTTATGCCAAAGTTTATAATATCTACTTCAACAACAATAAATGGTTCAAGTAAGCCGATTAATGATGGCTCAAAAATCACTTTTTCTCTTGTTTTAAAATCGTCTGCATGCATTAGTTACATAAAGCAATTACAAAACACTTCTTCTTCAACAACAATTCCAGTTATTGAAGATGGTGGAATTAAGATAGATGTTGTTTTGGACGCCAAAAATGGCTATTTCAAATCAATTAAAATGACAGAGCGATTCTCTGTAACAGTTAAAGGAGTAAATGCAACTATTACATCTGTTGGAACTGAAATTTTTTCTAAAATGAAACTATAATAATTTAAAATTTAACAAAATTAAAAAACACTATATTTTTTTAAAAATTTTATGTATTTTAAATTGTTTAGAACAATATTATTTATAATTAGACAAAACTTGACAAAGGGACATGTGTTAGGTATAATTTACCCAGTGAAAAATAGAACAAAAACAGCAAATATTTTGGCAATTTTACTTTCGTGTATTTTTACATTGTGCTTTTTTGCAACAATCTTTGAAAGCACTGTTTTTGGTGAAACAACAACTGATGAAGATAACCCAACAATTGAAGAGGGAGAAACAAACAATCCAGATCCATCAAATCCAGAAGTTGTTGTTACTCCTGAAAACGAATTTCCTGCTCCACCAAAATTTGTTACAGCGGTTTCAGCATGGAAATATGCCGAAACAAAGCTCTTTGGACTTTCACATTGGGAGAGTTCAACAAATCAAGAATGCGTTTCAAATGTGCCTTTGTCTGGCATGAGTATAAAATCAAAAAAATCTTGGAGTGGTGAAAAAAATTGTTGGTCAACATATAGTGCAACTCTTCTTGCAGGAAAAACTTTTGGTTCAAGCTCATTTACTCGTGTTGAAATGATTGACGGGGTTATTTGGAAAAGAGAAACAAAAAATCAAACAGACGATCGTGAACCAATTTGGACAGATGAAGCTTATGTTTATCCAACAGAAGAATTTCTTAGAAATGTCGGCACAATGCCTTTAGCTCCATGCTTCAATATTACTTCTTCAACAACACTTAATGGAACAAGCAGACCACTTAATGATGGCTCAAAAATCACTTTTTCTCTTGAACTTAAATCTTCAGCTCTTGAAAAATATATAACTCAAATTAAAGATGCAACAAAATCATCAACTGACCCAGTTTTCGGTGACGGAGCAATTAGACTTGATGTTGTTTTAAATGCAAAAACTGGTTATTTCATTTCAATTAAAACAACTGAAACTTACAAAATATCGCTTCTTGGAATTTCTGCAGTGGTAAGTGCAACAGGAAAAGAAATTTTTTCAAACTTTGTTAAATGATTGGGTAACACAAAAAAAATGGCGGGTACGCAAACTTAGGTTTGCTAACTCGCTTTTTTTGTTTTTCTCTTTAGCTCAAACTCATTTAATAGTGTTCGTTCAAAACAATAAAGGTTGAACTAAATTCAGCCTATTTTTTTGAACTCCGTTATTAATAGTGATTAGTGAATAGTGAAAAGTGTTGAGTTAAGGTAAAATTTGTAACTAATGAATTTAGATAGTTTTACTGGGGTGGCATCAAAAATTTTAATTTGCAAGCGGGAATTTATGAAAATTTTTATCCAAAGTTGGGCAAACTTTTTTAATCAAAACCAATTAGTAAATTTAATATATCATTAAGCGAACAAGCTAGTAAAAACCAAACTTATAAATGTTTGCATGCTTCTTGACTTTTTGATTTGAATATATCAAAATGGTTTTTACAAAATAAGTTTGTAAGGGGAAAAATGAAAATCAAAAAAAATCTTTCCGTGATTGTTGTTTGTGCTTTATTTTTGGCATTGTCTTTTTTGGGCAATATAAAAATTTCATCTTTTGCTGAGCAAGTTGAAATTATGCCTAGCGATCAAAATTTGATTGATGCAATTAGTGAAGCTAGTGGTGGCTTTAATGCTGAAGATCCAAGAGTTGTTGACAATTTAGAAGTTCTTGATTTGTCAAACAAAAATATTGATTCAATCTTGAATTTAAACTACTGGACTTTTACAGCTTTAAAAACCTTGAACCTTTCTTCAAATCACATTTCTTCAGTTTTACCAGTTTATTTTTCCACAATGCCAAATTTGATTGAACTTAACATTTCTAACAACAAAATGTCATCGTTCAATTTGTCTGGACTTACTCTCAAAACTCTTTATGCTGAAGATAACATGCTTACTTCAGTAAATTTGAATTGTTTTTCTGATGAAGCAAACACGGTTGCAAACTTGTGTTCCAACAGAATCACAAGCATTGAAAATGTAACAAATTCAAGCAACATAAATCTTCCAACTGTTTGGCTTGCTTGCAATGAAATAACAATTGATACAGAAATTGTTCCAACCAATTTTGAACTTGTTTCGCAAGGGGCAAAAGAGGGTAAAAAGTTTGTTACCAGTGGAAGCATTGAAATTTTTGAAAGTTTAACTTTTCCAAATTTAAAAGTTCAATATGGTGAAACAATTTTGTCTTTGGGAATAAACAATTTTTCATATGGTCCATTCAACATTGATTTCTATGATGGCGACACACTTATTAATAGCAATTACTTAAAAGGTTTTTCGTTTTCAGTTATACCAGTTCCCGCAACAATTAAATATGTTATAAACAATTTGGAAGTTTCTTATGAAAGTGTGTTTACATCAAATGTCAAGCTTGTTTTTGAAACATCCGTTCCTGACGCCACTATCTTTTTTAAACTTGGTTCAGGAGCATGGGTTCAAGGGACTGAATTCACTTTGAACAGAACTGGAAATTTCAACATAACAACTGAGATTAGAATAAATAATGTTGCAAGCGAAACTTTTAGCACAATGGTAAGTATAAAAAAAGTGCCTACTTTTTGGTTTTTCTTAGGATTTTTGCTTTTTATGATAATCCTTTTTGTCTTGTTCTTTGGTTTTTATTATTACACTCGTTCAAAAAAATGGCGAAACAAATAATATTTTTTCTTCTAATATAAATTCTGCAAATAATCTTATTGAATAATTTTAAGTTGAACACAAATATAAAAATATTTGATATTTTAAAATAATATTTTTTAATAGCATAAGATTAGTATTTATATATTATTAAAAAAATAGTCTTAATGTAAAAGACTATTTTTTATGCTACCCCAACTTTCAAATTTTACCTTAACTCATCACTTTTCACTATTCACTAATCACTATTAAAATATGGAGTTCAAAAAAATCTGCACGAATTTAGTTCGAGCAAAAGATTTTTTAAACGAACCCCTTAATAGGAAGGGGAGCTGGGAGGGAAAACAAAAAAAAGCGAGTTAGCAAAATTTCATTTTGCGTACCCGCGTCATTTTTTTGGTGTCACCCCAATTACTCATTTAGAAGAACTGCTTTAATTCTACGAATTCCTGCTGAGCAAGCTTCTTCTTTGATGATTTTGAATTTAACAAGGTCCTTTGTGTTTTTGGCATGAGGTCCACCGCAAATTTGGCAGTCCACACCTTTGATTGTGTAAACCTTGACATTGTCACCATATTTTGAACCAAACACACCGATTGCATTAAGTTCACGAGCTTTGTCCAAACTCATAACTTCACATTCAACCGGAATTTCTTTTGAAATGACATCATTAACAAAATCTTCAAGAAATTTGATGTCTTCGGGCGTAAGTTTTCTGTCTGTGTTAAAGTCAAATCTAAGCCTTTCAGGAGTGATATTGCTTCCTTTTTGCATTGTGTTTTCGCCAAGAAGTTTTCTAAGTCCTGCAAGCATAATGTGGGTTGCTGTGTGAAGATATGCTGATTGATTTGAAGTGTCAGCAAGTCCGCCTTTGAAAAGTTGTTCGCTTCCAGCACGAGATTTTTCTTGATGCTCTTTGAAAGCTTCTTCAAAACCTTTTTCATCAACATTGATTCCATGTTCAAGTGCCATTTCTTTTGTGAGTTCAATTGGAAAACCAAATGTGTCAAGCAAACGAAAAGCATTTGCTCCATCTAAAACTTTTCCATTAAGGTTTTCAGTGATTTTTTCAAATTCTTTGTGTCCTAGAATCAGTGTTTTAGAAAATTTTTCCATTTCTTGACTAATTTGACAAATTATATTTTCTTTGGAACTTTTTACATTTTCATAGTCATTTTCGTAAGCTGAAATGAATATTTTTGCAACTTCAAGAATGTCAATGTTTGAAAGTTCAAGCTTTCTTGCACAATTCATTGCACGACGAATAAGCCTTCTAAGAACATATGATTGTCCGTTGTTGTTTGGAACAACACCATCAGAAATTAGCATGACACTTGCACGAATGTGGTCAGCAACAATTCTGAATGCTTTTGTGTTTTCATCACTTGAAAGATAATCTTTTTTGCATGCATTAGTCATGTAAGAAATTGCTTCTTTGAAAGAGCCTGTGTCAAACACACTTGCAACACCGTTCAAAACGCAAACCGTTCTTTCAACTCCCATGCCTGTGTCAACATTTTTTTGTTTAAGAAGCACTGGTTTTCCATTTGGAGCTGATACGGAATATTGCATAAACACATCGTTCCAAATTTCAAGATATTTTCCGCAGTCGCAAGCAGGTGAACAATCCTTTCCGCATGCAGGTTTTCCTGTGTCGTAAAACATTTCAGTGTCTGGTCCGCAAGGTCCAACTCCCGCACCAAGATCCCACCAATTGTTCTTTTTTGGCAAATAAAAAATTTTGTCTTTAGGAATGCCACATTGTTCCCAAACTGTTGCACTTTCAGTGTCACGAGGGCTGTTGTCATCACCAGCAAAAACACTTACAGCAAGCCTATCTTTTGGAATACCAAGCCATTTTTCGCTTGTTAAAAACTCATAACTCCAAGAAATTGCTTCTTTTTTGAAATAATCACCAAGACTCCAATTTCCTAACATTTCAAAAAATGTACAATGTCTTGAATCACCAACTTCATCAATATCATTTGTTCTAAAACATTTTTGACAAGAAAAAAGTCTGTTTCCTGCTGGGTGCTTTTCACCAAGCAAAAATGGAACAAGTGGGTGCATACCTGCAGTTGTAAAAAGCACTGTTGCATCATTCTCTGGAACGAGCGGAGCACTTGGAATCATTTTGTGTCCTTTCTCAGAAAAAAATTTGCTCCATAATTCTTTAAGTTCTTTTGTTGTAATTGCTTTCATTGTTTCTCCGTTTTTTCTTAAAATAATTTTCTAAAGCATTTTAGCCGTTTTCACTCAAAAAAGCAACCAAAATATAGTGCTGGCACTAATAGCGCTTTGTCCATGTCAAAATTTTTGTATCATTAATTCCATCGATTTTTTAAAAATATTATAAAATTTAGTAAATTAATCATTATATTAGTTTTTTGAAGCGGTTTTCGTTAAATTTACGCTTTCTAACACTTTTGCCCTAACTCTTGCAAATAACAAAAAAAATTGATATACTATTTATAGTATTTTGTTTTGGAGGAAGAAAAAATGGCTAAGCCAAAAAACAAGGGATTATCATATATTTTAATTTTCTTTGGTCTAATTTTTGCAGGCGTGCTAACAATGGCTGCCATTCTTGTGCTCAGCCCTGAAAAAAGGATTGGAAATTACACTTGGATTGATGAAAACTTCAATTCAAAATCGCTTGTATCTGAAGATATTGCAGAAACTCCTTTTGATGACATTGTTATAAATTCAAATTTTTACAAAGTTATTGTTACTGAAAGAGATGCAATTTCTCCATTGTCTTCGTTCAATCTTTTCTTGTCTTCAAAACTTATGGGAATTGTCAACTATCAAACAGCATTAACAACTTATACTTTTGAAATTGATGCAAACAATGATTTGGTTTTTAATTTTACTAGTCTTCCAAGCGGTGGCATTCTTTTTAACAAAGACTCTTGCGTACTTAATCTTGTTACCTACAAAAGTCATGAAGAATGGCACACAAAAAAGATTACAATCAAGACAACAAGTGGAAGTGTTGTTCTTGGCGGTGGAGATGTTGGAAACTTATTAGCTCAAGATTTGATTGTTGGCTCAGCTGAGGTTGAAACTGAAAACGGTAACATCACTCTTTCTTCAAAGTTCAATTCGACTGGTGCAATCATTTTAAAAACAAATAGTGCCAACATTAATATAAACAACTCGTTAACCCCAACTGCTTTTGCAGTAGAGAACTTGACGGGAAATGTTAAAATGGCTGAAAACACAACAATTACTGCGTCTGAAATTTCTTTTGATGGAAACATTGCGTTCTATGACATGCAAAACCTTGTTGGAACTGTTCAAATAAGAACAACAAGCGGGCTTATTAAAGTTGTTAAAATTACTGGAAGTGTAAATTGTGAAGACACAATGGATCTCACAAACATTGTTTTTGGTGAAGTTACTGGTGAATTTACTGTTAGTAGCGCAACTCTTTCTGATGTTACAATCAGCAAAGCTGGCGGACCTATTACAATAAACAATGAAAGTGGTTTAGTTAACATTTCAAACACTTCTGGTTTTGTTTACATAAGAACAACAAGCGGTGATATCACACTTTCTGAAGTTTCAAGCGAGCTTGATTTGCAGACTGTTTCAGGTGATATAAATGTTAATTACAAAGATGCTTTAGAATCTTGTGCAGTGGGCAATTTGACAACAGAAAAAGGAAAAATCATTGTTACAAAAGCAGTCGGCATAATCAATGCAACTGCAACAGGAAATGGAACAATCAATGTTGGTTTTTCAAAAACTATTGGACAAAGCAAGCTTCAATCAAGCTCAGGAAAAATTGAAACTCAAATTTCAGTTGTCGCATCAAATCAATTTGTTTTAAAAACACAAAGTAGTGGCGCTGTTTCTGTTGACCTTGGCTCATATATCAGCACCCAAAGCGAAGAAACAATAAAGGCCATCAATGGCTATGAGGGAAGCGAAAATCAAATATATTTGCTTTCAGCTTCAGGAGCAATCACTTGTAGAACTTTAGCATAAAAAATGTGTTCAAACATTATATTTTGAATTTAATGTAAAACATTGAAAAATTGTAAATATCTTTGTGTAATAAAGGAGCTAAAAATTTGAATAATATATCTTCAAATAATGACCAAAAATTTATTATTGCAGTAAGCAAAAAAGATTTTTCAAGACATGGTTGTGTCAATTGCAATTGTGAAAAAGTTAAAAAACTTTCAAATGACAATGGTGTGAAAGCTGTTTTGGTTGAGTGCTACGAATGTGGCACGAAATTTGTTGTTTTGGAAGATGGATTTGATTGCTCGGTTGATAAGGGTTTTGATGCTTATGGCACTCTTAAATTTAACAATGCAATTTTAAAAAATGAATTAGCATACCCGTTCAAAGAAGATCACCCAAACAGAAACCCTAAACATTCTTATGTCAAAGCTGATTTGAAGCCTGAATATGGTGAATATTTTTATTTTAATGCTATTCGTTGCAACCATCTAAGTGCCTATGTTCAAAGCAAAGAAGCAGGCTTAAGAATTATAAAAATGTTTGAAGAACAAACACAAAAAAAAGCCGAAAAAGACAAGTTTTGTTTTGTTTCAGGAACAAAACCTGCAGTCATGGTTCTTTCAAATGAAAACCCAAATCTTATTGAATTGAAGATTGGATACAGTGAAAAATATAAAGTAAACATTGAAATCTTGCGTAATCTTACTGAAAAAACAAAAATCATCACTCCTGAAATAATTTCACAAGCTCAAAATTTCATGATTAATTTAAACAAAAGCATATTAGGTTTTGTAATTGAAAGATAAGTAATAGAAAAAAATTAAAAATAAATGCTCAAAAACAACTTGAGCATTTTTTTATTATTTTTTACAAACAATTTTAAAAACAATGAAATTATTCGATTTTTTTAAAAAAAAGAATAACTATTTTGAAGAGATAATGAATGCACAAACAAAAACTTTTGAATTTTTATAATTAAATACATGTTTTTGATGCTTAAATTTAACTTGTTTTTTTAGTCATAAACAAAAGTAGCATTTTTTCACAAGGATTTTGCTTTAAAATTAAAAATCCTTTTTAGGTTATTTTGTTTTTTCAAAAATTACAACATTCTGCTCAATTGTTGGTTTTGTAATTTTTTCGGCTACAGAAAAATCCCAAATGATTTCAAAAATTTCTTTTGCTTCAAATGTTGAATCAAATTTAAAAAAAGTTTTTTCTTTTAAAATAGGTGTGAAACCATTTTTAATTAGATAGTTATTGTATTCCAAAGTTTTTGAAGTGTCAGGATATCTGTTTCTGATTTCTTCAAATTCTCCACCGATATCATTTTCAACCAAATATATTTTTCCGCCATTCTTAAGAACTCTGTTTGCTTCAGCCAATGCCCTGTTTCTCACATCAATGTCAAGGATTGTTCCAAACACCCAAGTGCTAACAACAATGTCAAAACTGCCATTTCCGAAGGGCAAATTTGTTGCATCACAACAAAATAATTGAACTTTGTTGTTAGTTTTTTCTTTTGTTGAATCAATTTGATTTTGTGATTTATCAATTCCACAAATTTCTTTGCAAAGTGGAAAAAATTTATTTATATATTTCCCTGTGCCACAACCAATGTCCAAAACTTTTTTGTCAGCAATTTTTGGCTTTAAAAAATTAGCAATTTTGTCAGGAAAATCTTCACAATTGCTAAATTTTTCGTATGAATTGTTTTGCTTGTAATAAGCTTCAGAGAATTGGTGTAAACCCTTGTTCATTTTGATTCCTTTTTTCTTTTGTTTCTGGAAACACAACATCAACTAGCATTTTTGCAACATTTCTTGATTTTCCAATTGCTGGGTTCATGTGCATATGAATTCCGGGAACTGTGTTGACTTCAACAATGCTATATTTGTCGCTTGTTTGAACTGCAGTTATATCACTGGACATATAATCAATGCCAAGGTATGGAACTGTTCCAAAAATATCAAGAACATTTTTGCAGTTTTTAATGACACTTGGGTGAATTAAGTCTGTGTAGTCTTCACACACTCCACCTTTTGCAACATTCGAAGACGGTCTTAAATAAATTTTTTCATCTTTTCTTGGAATATCAACCAATGAAAGATGTTTTTTTGAAAAATATTTTTTTGCAATTTCATCAATTACAATTGGACAAAGTGCATTTTTTCTTTCTAATCTTTTTTCATTTTCATTTTCAATAAGTTCTTTTATTGTGCTTTTTCCATCACCAAAAACATGAGCTGGATCTCTGTGAAGCACGGCATACGAACCATCTTTTGTCAAAAACACCCTAAATTCTTTTCCTAAAAATTCTTTTTCAACAATAAATTTTTCATCAAAAAAATGATTGTTTAAAATTTCATAAGCATCTTCCATGTTGTCAATATTCATAAAAACATTGTCCCCATGAGAACCAAAAACTGGTTTGATAACAACTGGATAGCCTAATTTTTCTGCAAAAAGGATTGCACTTGTTTTTTGGTTAGGTGAAAAAAGTTCCCCCTTTGGAACACTTATTCCACCATTTTCTAATATTTTTTTTGTCAAAAATTTGTTGCCACAAACAATAGAAACAGAATAAGGCATAACTGAAGAATCTCTATCTAAAATCCATTCAACATGGTTACCCAGTTTGGCACACAAAAGTTCCATGTCTTTGTTGACAATGTTTACTTCAATACCTTTCTTTTGCAATTCTTCAACAAAATGTCTTTGATTTGAATGCAAAAGAGCAAGTTCGTCTTTATTCACGAGTTCTATCCTTATTGCTTTTTACATTGTGATTTTTGCCAAGCTTTTCTATTTGTTTAATTATATTTTGTTGTTTAACATAATTTTTTTTGTTATTTACATTTTCTAACAGAGCTTTTTCAAGGTTTTCTTTTTTTTCTATCCAAAAATTCAAGTTAAGAATGTTTATTTGCGTATTTTCTTTGTTTTCAAAAGAACTAATGTTTAGTTGTGCTAATTCCAATTTAAGTTTAAGCATTTTTTCATTTAAGTCTAAATCTTTAATTGATTCATCAATTTTATTTTTATTTAATTCTAAATCAGAATAGCTTTCAATTTTTTCTGGAGTATATGACACATTTTTTTCTTCACGACTTTCGCCATTATGACTTTCGCCTGCTGAACAAATATAGTCCGTGCTATCATGGCTTTCACCAGACGAACAAAATCGACTTTCGCTTGAAGAACAAGTATAATCCGTGTATCTACTTTTTGGCATAATTTTTCTCCTTATAATAATTTTATAATTGAATCTTGTTTTTCTTTATCTATTGCACTGATAAAAGAAATTTCTTGCCATGAATATAATTTGATTTTATTAAGTTCTTTTTCTCTCTTAACTTTGTCATCAATATCGCTTCTGCTTTTTGCAGAATTTATGTCATAGATATATGCAATTTGTATCTCGTTTGATTTTGTTTTTAAAGGCAAAATACAATCCTTTAAAAACTTTTCAAGACAATTTTTGTCAGATATAAAATTTTCAATGTAATCAGAAATATTAGATAAGAGTATTGTATCAAATTTATTATTCCATGTCAATATTCGAGGTAGTTGTATCAGTTCAATATGCATAAGCACAACTGAACAATCTTCAACATTTTTTTGTGCAATCAGATAATTTTTTGGATTTAAATATGGATTGTAAAACAGTTTTTTCTCTATTGTGTCATAAGTGTTATTAAAAATTTCACTGTTTCTAAGCTTAAAACCATCGTTATTATTTTTTTTATATTCTTGTTTCCAAAACTCTCTTGCATCACTACTCATTTTGTTTTTAATTTCAGAAAAAAGTTTGTAATCTAGCGCAAGTTTTGAGTCAATCATAAAAAACTCAAGAAAGGTGTTTAAATCAAAATTTTGTAAAGCTAATAGTTTTAATTCAGTGTAAAACAATGCTTCTTTGTGAATGTCAAAAGCAACTACACTCTTTGCACCTTTAAAAATTGCGTTAATCACATGATCGCCTGATGAAGCAACTGTGAGAACTTTTTTGCTAACAAAATCAAAACAATCAATATATCCGCCAATGTTTTCAGTTGCAAAAGAATACAATTTGAATTTGCTTGATTTTATATCATTGAAAAAACTGTATTCAATTTTCATTTTCTTGTCCTTACTGGGCAAATTCCTGACTTAAAAAATTTGCTTTTCCCCATAAAAGTTTTAAGACTGTCATCTTCCATAACTTCTTCAAAAGTAGCATTTTTAAGTGTTAGCTTTGACCTTGATTCTGGGTTTTTGTCAACAATCCATGTGCAAGGTGAAATTCTGCCAAGATTGTCAATGTACACAAATTTTTTAAGTGCAGGGCATTTTGAACAAGCATGAAGAGATGTTTTGTTTCTTGTGAAACTATATGACACTTTGATTTGGTTCATATATTTTTGTTTTAAGGTAGAAAGCTCGTTTTCAACTTCACATATTTTTTTTGTAGACAAAAGTTCGCTCTTTTGATTAAGTCTTCCAATTGCTTCCATAAAAGAAAAAATAATTTCATCAGTGCCAAGTGATTTGCTTAACAAAACAATTTTTTCCAAACAGTTTTCATTGCCTTTGTGAATAACAGTTCCAATCCTTGTTTTAACTGAAAATTCTGACAAAAGTTTGATTCCGTTGATTGTTCTGTCAAATGTGTTTTCGCCCCTTACAATTTCATGAGAAAATTTGTCAAAGCCATCAAGGCTTACATGAACAAAATTAAGTTTAAGTTCAGCTAAGCTTTTTGCTGTTTCTTTTGTCAAGAGTGAGCCGTTTGTTGAAAGTTCAGCTAAGCTTTTTGCTGTTTCTTTTGTCAAGAGTGAGCCGTTTGTTGAAATGTCCAAATCAAAACCAAGAGATTTAGCGTAAGACAAAATTTGAATCATATCTTTTCTAACAAAAGGTTCTCCACCAGTAAATTTTATATAAGTAAAACCGTTGCGTTTTAATCCATCAATTGCTTTGATAACTTCATCGTATGATAACTCATTTTTGTCGACAACTGGGTTTGAACAAAAAATACAATACGAGCAATGATAGTTGCATGTGTTGGTGATTTCCCATAGTGCCCTTGCACCATTTTGCGGTATTTTGAAAAGACAAAAATCATAATTTTCTTGCAAAGCACTGCTTAATAGCTTTTCATATTCTTTTATGTCAGGATTTTTTGTTGAAGAGAATAGAAAATATGGTTTTTTAATTTTTTTTATGGCTGAAATTCTTTCTCCATCTTCAATCTGAAATTTCAACCTTTGACTTAGCAACTTTAAATCTGACACTCTTTGCTTTCTGACTTTTTCTGAGCATTTTACAATAATTAATTTATCAATCAAATCAAGCATATCGTCTTCAACAAGCAAAGCCCATTCAAGCAAAACAATATCTTCACTAGCTGATTTAATTATTTTATAAAGCATGTCCTTGAGAAAAGGATTGAATGCACTTTTAAACTCATGCATTTTCTCTTTTGAACTGTATGCAGTTTTGTATTGCTCTTTCAAATTTGTGTTTAAATCAAGTAGTTCATGCCTAACAATGTCAACATCAACAACTTTGTGAGAAATTTTTTTTGACTGCAAAATCAAAGAAAGCTGACTAGTGCAGTATGATTTTCCGCTTCCAATTTTGCCTGTTATTCCAATAATTTGTTTCATATTTTCACCAATCTATTCCGTATTTTGATGGGCAAAATGAAACAAACTTAATTTTTCCATCTTTTCCACGCAATTTTTCAATGTCTGCCCATTGAGAAGGTTTTTTGATGATTGAATAGTCATTATTTTTTACCATTCTAGTAAGAATGTTAACATATTTCAAAACCAAATCACTTTTTTCGTTTTGCAAAACAATTTTGTTTTCATGAATGTATTGATTGCTAATTTGACCGTTATTTTTGCCATATTCAGAACCCAAACGATTAACAAGATAATGAATTCTTATTTCATCTGGCATGGTTTTTTCAATGAACCCAAGAGTGTCTTGCAAGTTTTTTTCTGTAATAGGTTCAAGGTCCAAAATTAAACTTGTTCTAACTCGTAATCCAAGTTTTTTTGTGAAATTAATAATTTCAACAGCTTTTTGAACATCAAAATTTTTGCCACAATGCTCGAGCACTTCTTGACAGCCCGATTCAATTCCAAAATGAACCCACCTAAAGCCAGCTTGTGCCATTGAAACAAACATTTCTTTGTTAAAGGTGTTAACACTGCAAAGGCAACCAAGTTTTATAGCTGTTTTTTCTTTTTTAATTAAGTTGCAAATGTCAATCATTCTTTGATTGTCAACAGTTGCATTGTCGTCTAAAAAAATAATCTTTTTTGTTCCAAAATTTTCAACTAAATCTTTAATTTCATTGACAACAAGTTCAGGGCTTTTGCCTTTCCAATTTCCCCAAAAATTTTTACATGGGCAAAATTTGCAATTATTAATACAACCCCTACTTGTAATCATGCTTTTAATGTCAATGTAGTCAGATTTGTCAACAAGGTCGCGACAAGTTATTGGCAAATCATTTATATCAAATTCTTCATTTGTTGGTGGATTTGTTACAACTACTCCGTTATCAACAAAAATAATTCCACTAATTTTTGAAAGATTTTCACTAAATAAATTTTGTAGGTTTAAAAGCCTAGTCAAAGTGTTTTCAGTGTTTTTTCCTTCAAGAATTGAAACATCAATATTTAGTTTTTTAATTAAATCATGGTTGTATGTAAATGTTTTTCCAATTCCAATAATTTCAATTTTTTGCTCGTGAAGAATTTTGTTAATTTTTTTTATAGTGTTAAGAGTTTCGTCCTTATGTAATGGAATGTGATTATCAAAAACAATAACAGCTTTGTCAAATTGATTTTCTTGTACTTGTTTAATTAAGTCCATTAATCCCAATCTTTTTGCGTCCATATCAAAAAAGCTAGCTTCATGACCAAGGCTTATGCAAAGTGAAGCCAAACTCAAAATGTCAATTGGTTCAATCAAAATATGCTTTTCTGTGAAAGGCTTATTTGGTGGATTAACAAACAAAATTTTCATGTCGTATTATAGCTTTTTTTAACATAGAAATCAATACAACTATATTAAAAGCAAAAAAAACATTGTTCTAAAGTGTTTTTATAAATTTTAAATGGAAATATGTTTGCTTATTTAAAAAAATGAAAACAGAATATTTGTTTTCATTTATATTTAACCAATTAATTTATATCTTGAACAATTTGTGCTAAGCCATGTTCAAGACTGTGTGGATTCTCAAGAAAATTTTTGAAAAGTTTAAGACTTTTACTCCAATAAAATCCGTCGACAAATCTGTCGTCCATAACAATTCCAAGATCCATAATCTTTTTTGCAACAATCTTGTTAGTTTTGTCAACAACTGCTTGCATGTTTTCTTTACCCATTGTAACAAAAAGTCCGCAAGTCCCAAAATTGTAAAGATGGTGATATATAAATTCAGTTTTTATGCTCTTTAAGTTTGTAAGCAAAAAACTGCTATGGAAAGGGCTTGCAGAAATTAGTCCTTTTGGAAGCAAACCATGTTTGTCCAAAATTTTTGCACACCCAAAAGCACATTTCATAACAAAATTTGGAGCATTTTTAAACTTTTTCACAAACTTGTCAGAAAGATTTTCTTTTTTAGGCTTACGATTTTCATCGATTGAAGAATCAATGATGTTTCTCACTTCAGAAATATTTTCCTTGCCCGAAAAAGACAATTTCACTGTTGTTTCTTGTCCGTCATCAGCAAGATTTTTTTTAAGTACATATGTTCCTTCAATTGTATTGTGTTTGTAAACTCTTCCATTCATCACAAAACGATTACACCAAGGTCTAAGAGCAAAAGTTTTAACTAAGGCAGAAAAAACAATATCCATATAGGTATAAGTAACATTTTCAATATCACTTTTTTCTTTAATAAAGTTGTCCATAGGTTCACAATCAATTCCACATTTATGAAGATTTTGTGAATCATTTCTTTCTTTGGCTATATGCGGAGCACAACGCATAATTGCAGACAACTTCTTAAGTTTTTTTCCATCGCTTCTAAGCCCAAACATTTTTTCACCCCTATTTATTAAACATTACCTTATTTATCTCCAAAAAGCAAACCACATTAAACTTTTTGACAAATTTTTTATCATAAAAAACATTTTTCTTGTAATCATTACAATAAATACTAAATTTTTTCAAAAATGATTTTTTATTTAACCGCAATAATTAATTCTTTTTGGTTAGCTGATTTAATTTTAAAAACTGATAAGAATAAGAAATATTGTGAAAGAATATAAAAGGAAGTTGCAATGTCAAATGGGGCATTTAAAATTGAGTGAATAAATGGGATTGAAGAAAAGTCAAAATATCCGCCAGCTGATCCAAATCCAATAATCAAGTCACAACACAAAAATAATATTAGTCCCACAAAAAGAAATTTGTTTTGTTTAACATTTATTCCACTAAAAATTATGTTTGTAAGAGATAAAGACAAATATAGCAATGTGAAAAACACCAAAAAGTCAAAATTTGCTTTCAAAACAAGCAGTGCCAAGGATTCAAGCGTGGAAGCAATAACCACAAAAATTATTAAGTTAAGGATTTTAATTTTAGAATTTCTTTGATAGAACAATATGATAGTCAAATAGCAAATTTGAGCAAGACAAAAAATTGCAACTGAAAGAACCTTGTTGTTGTACAAATTCAAAACTAGCCCAGCATCAGCAAGCAAAGTAAAAACAAAAGCAACACATTGAAACTGTTTATGAAAGCCTTTTGGAGCAAAAAATAGCAAAAAAATTGGAAAAATCAAAATTGCAATAAACTCTAACATTTCACCGAAATTTGTAAAGTGTCCAACAATGAGAGTGCCTAAAACTGCCTCAACAATTCCAAGGCAAACAAGCAACCCAATTTGATTTGTTTTTGCATTCATCATAATCAATTATGATAAAGTTTTCTTTCTTTGTAAAGAAATAATTATATTTATTATAAAATTTATAATTAACGACATTGGATTTGTTGATTAAGTTTTTAATTTAAAAAATTAGTTTTCAAGTTCAATTTCACTTTCAAATCTTTCAATTGATGGAACAAATTCACAAATTACAAGTTCTGAAATTTTTTGAAAACTGCTCAAAGAATATGAGCAAATTTTATGTTCGCTTAATGTGTAAACATAATCGCCAATCCTAGCTCCTCTTGTAACAAAATCATAAGAAAGATCATAGTAGCCATACCAATCATCATAATCAAAATTTGTTATGTTAGTCGAAACATTTTTTAGTGTCAAAGTTCCACTTGTAAAACCAAAAACATATAAACCTTGCTCTGTCATTTTGTAAGCAATATAGTTTTCATTTGAATCATCAATTTCCCACTTTTCTGCTGAAAAAGCAAAAATGTCCCTTTCTTTGTCGTATAGTAGTGATTTTGGATTGTTTAAGATTTCAGCATATGACCATGAGGAACCAATTTTAATTGTGTTAATTGCAACCGCATTAGTTCCAGAAACATCATAAAGAGTAACCTTAAGCCCTTTCCAAACAACTATGCCATTAACAGTTTCAGAGTCCCGCCCAACTCCAATCATTCTTGTGTCATCAATATAATGAAGATACATGCTTACGCCGTCTTCCTTAAGCCCTGTTGAAATTATTGGATTGTATGGATTTGACAAGTCAAGTTTGTATAGCGGATCTGTTTGTAAAAATGTTACAAGAGAACCAGTTGCTTCATTAAATTTTACTGAATAAATTGATTCACCAGAAGCAATGTTTGTAATAGAACCAGTTTCATTCATGTTTGCATCAAACACAAACACACTTGAATATGACTGCGTTCCTTTTGATTCGTCCCACCACCTTGTTGTGGTTGCAACTCGCAAATATGAATCATATTCATCAACAGAATACCTATTCAAAATTGTGCCATCAATGGTGGCTGAACCAACAAACAAAAGTTCAGGCAAAAAAATCTTAACAATTCTTGTTTGTGGTTTTTCACTGCTGTCATAATTTATCCACCACAAAATTTTTTTAAATTGCAGTGAATAATCATTGTCGCAAATGTAAATATTTTCTTCTGAAACGCAAATTTCTCCACCAAGCCCAAGATATCCAACAATTTTGTTGTTATCAGACTCAACAAAATCAATGTTTCCAATGATTAAATATTCCATAACGGGAATGTTGTCAAAATAATAAAGGTCATCAAATGCAATTTCGCTTTCAACTCCATCGTTAACAGTTGAATCAGAAATCTTAGGCACATAATTTGTTTCATCTCCAAAAGAAAAAGAATAAGACATCATAAACACAAATTTGTTATCAACAATTCTACTGCTTAAATATCGTCCTTCAACAAGAATTTGTCTTTCAAGAATAGGATTTGTTCGGACGGAAATATCATAAATTCTAATATCAGTTTTTGAGTAGTTCATATAAGACATTTTGCACAAATTCACACCAATTTCTCTTGATCCATAATACTCGAAAACTTCATATCTTCCGCCAATGATAATCGCCTTGTTACCCATGAGAAACATTTCTTTAGGAACATAATTTTCAATTTCAATGTTAGACGCAATCTCCATAAGCCCATTAGAAACATTAACAATAACAAATCCTTTTTCAGTAAGTTTAAAAATGCTAGTGCCATCAACTTTGATTATGTCGCCTTCATCAACACCTTCAATTTGAACATTTGTTTCAGTGTAATCAACTGAGCTTTCAGCTTCATTAACACTGTCACTAATCATAACATTTTTCAAATCTCCACCAGAAAAAATGTTGTTAGCTTTCCACATGGAATCAAACTTGTTTACAACTTCATTTATCTCGTTTCTACTTTCAAAGTTTTTTGCACAAACATTTGGACTGTCAAAACTGCAACCCGCAAAAGAAAAAGGAATAAGCAAAAAAAATAAAATTGCAAATATCCAAATTTTTTTCATATTACCTCTTTTTTACACAAATTGTTTATTTACTTAATAATATTCTTTAAAAGAGATACAATAAAAATTTTTTGACTCTCTTTCATTTCTATCTATAGTTTTTTTATCTTTTGGAGTTTAAGATGTTTTGTAATGGAATTTTTAGCTTTTATTTTTAAGACTCAAGTTTTTTTGTGATACTCTTAAAAATTAAAGCATTTTTTTAATCAATTAATTTTTATAAAATTAAAAATATATTGACTAACAAACTTTTTTTAGCATGCTAAATTATATATTAATTTTGTAATATTAATCAATTAAAACAATCAAGCATTTTGTGTCTAAGACAAAATTGCAAATAATAAGTCAAAATTTTCCTTATTTCTTGCTTTGGCACAAATAAATTGACATTTTGACTGTTTTGGGTTATTTTTGTTACACAGAAAAGTTTGATATACAAAGGTGGAAAAATGGAAGATTTTCAATTACTATGGGAAAAAGTTGTTGCACTCTTAGAGCTTAAAGTTTCTGCAGTATCGTTTGATTTATGGATTAAACCAATAAAACCATACCTTGCTTCAGACAAAAAAAGTCTTTTGCTTGTTGCAAACACACTTTCAGCAAAAAGCCAACTTGTGAAAAATCACAAAAATCAAATTGCTGAAACCTTAGCAGAAGTAGCTAATGAAGAAATTCAATTTCAAATTCTACACACAAAAGAATATGAAGAAATGAAAGAGAAAGAAATTGCTGAAGTTAACAACGGTGAAGTTTTTGTTGCTGAAGTAAAAAATCCTTTCAATCCAAAATATACTTTTGAAAACTTTGTTGTTGGCAAAAGCAATCAATTTGTTTATGCGGCTTGTCACGCAGTTGCAGAAAATCCGGGAACAAAGTTTAACCCACTCTTTATCTATGGTGGTGTTGGGCTTGGCAAAACTCACCTTCTTCATGCAATTGGAAACTATCTAACAAGCAATGCTTCTGACAAAAAAGTTCAATATGCAACTTGTGAAAAATTTACAAATGATTATATTGATTCAATAAGAAACAATCGCGGAGCAATCAACTCAAGTTTCAGAGAAAAGTATCGCAATGTTGATGTTTTAATGGTTGATGACATGCAATTCATTTCAAACAAAACAAGCACTCAAGAAGAATTTTTTCACACTTTCAATGACCTTTTTCAAATGGGCAAACAAATCATCATTTCCAGTGATCGCCCACCAAAAGAAATTTCAACACTTGAAGACAGACTTCGTTCAAGATTTGCTAGTGGTCTAATTCAAGACATTCAATCACCAGATTTTGAAACTAGAGTTGCAATTCTAAGAAAAAAGGCTGAACTTGAAAAGTTTAAACTTGATGATGATGTAATTGATTATATAGCTCAAAAAGTTAACACAAACATTCGTGAAATGGAAGGCATACTTTCAAAAGTTTTCTTTTTTGCAAGTTTGCTTGGAAAAAAGAGTGCATCAATGGACGAAGCATATGAAGCAATGAAAGAGCATGAAGATGTTCGCAAAGACAACATAACACCTCAAACAATAATTAGTGCTGTTTGCGACTATTTTGAAGTAACAAAAGAAGATATAACAGGCAAAAAGAAAACAAAAGACAAGGTTGAACCAAGAATGATTGCAATTTATCTTATTTGCGAAATTTTAAATTTGCCACTTATTGCAATTGGAAAAATGTTTGGAAACAGAGATCACACAACAATTATGTACGCAAGGGACAAAATTTCACTTGAAAACAAAAACAACCAACGAATTTCAAGAGCAATTGAAGAAATCAAAAACAAAATTAGCTACTAAAAAACCAGCTTCCGCTGTTTTTTTTCTTTTTTATAAAATCTTTTTTTTATAAACTAATGATAAATTTTTGATAACCAAAGTTAAATAAACAATCACAATAGCTTACAAATTTATAAGCTATTGTTAAATAAAACGAATTATTAATTTTTAAGCTTTTTAAAAAACCGATTCTAGAGTTTTGCGTTTTTATTTACAAAAAAAATTTGCGTTTTATTAAATTATATTACAAAAAAAACCGCTAGGATTAGTAGCGGTTTAATTTAATCTATTTTGCGTTTTTGGGAGTGATTACAATAAAGCGGTTTGGTTCTTCACCTTCACTTGTTGTGTCAATGTTCTCATCATTTTGAAGAGCAGTATGAATAATCTTTCGTTCATATGAATTCATTGGTTCAAGTTTGATTATTCTTCCAAATTCTTTTGCTCTTTCTGCTTGTCTTATGGCAAGTTCAGAAAGTTGAATTTCTCGTTGTTCTTTGTAATGATCAATGTTCAAAAGAACTTTTCCAACGCTTCTATCTTCTCTTGATTCAATAACTGAAACCAAGAATTGAATGGCATAAAGTGTTTCACCACGGTAGCCAATAAGAGCTGAAAGATTTTGTCCAGTAATATCAAAGAAAATATCTTTTCCATTAAAGTTTACTTCAATTTCAGCAGTTAGTGAAAGCTCTTTCAAAAGTCCAAGCAAAAATTCTTTTCCTTTTTCTCCACTTTTCACATTTTCATTTTTTTCTTCAATTTTATTTTCTTTAACAATATCTTTTTTAAGTTCTTCTTTTTCGTCTTTTATAATTTTTTCAAATTTCTTATATTTAGAAACACAGTCTTCAGAAATTTTAACAAAAACTTTTGCTTTTTTAAAAAATCCGCCTTCTTCCAAAATTGTAATATCAACATCTTCTCTTACTGCCTTAAGTTCAAGCAGTGCATTTTCAATTGCAACTTCAATGTTTTTCCCAGTTGTTTCAACTTGTAACATATTTTTATCCTCCACTTCTTTCATCAGTTTCATTTATTTCTTGAATATGTAGGTTCGATTGTAACTGCATTTTTTTCAATTTTTCTTTGTTCCATTTTGTCAACTAAATAATTGAGCAATGGAGTTGTTGCAAGCCCAAACAAAGAGCCTGTTATGATATAAAGACCAAAGGCAGCATTGAATTGGAATGTTATATATGCCATAAGAAGTGGCAAAAGCACAAACATAAGTTTTCCTTGTGGATTTTTAACTTGTTCAGATGCTTTTGCACTCTTTTTAATTGAGCTTTGAGCAAAGAATAATGAAAGGAAGCTAAGCCCAGCAGACAAAATGACTAAAATAAAATATCCGTTAGCACTTCCAACAGATTCTCTTAGTGGATCCATTATTTTGTTATATAAAACTCTTTCAGCCTCAATGTCAATTTCAGCAGAATTCAATTTTGCAATTTTGTTATATTCATCAAAAGTTGGAATACTGCTTGTGAAAGGATTGTCGCTTTGCCAAACATTTTTAATCCAAAGCCAAGAATATTTATTTGAAATTAATTCATATTCATTTTTAACAGCCTCATTAGCTGCTTCTTCAGAAATGCTTAACTCAGCTTGATAGGCAGTTTTAAGCTGATCATACTGCTCATAAATTTTGAATTCAGCTATTTTGTTGAGTCCTGTAAAAAGTGTTAAAAACACAACAAATGTAATAATTAAATTTGCAAAAATAACTCCGCAAGAACCAACGACATTATAATTATGTTTTTTGTATAGTTCCATTTGTTTTTGATTTAAAAGCTCTTTGTTGTTTCCATACTTTTGTTGAATTTCTTGAAGTTCAGGTTGAATAATCTTTTGCATCTTTGCATTTACTCTTGCAAATTTTTTATTGAAAAAATCTAGTGGACTAAGCACAAGCTTAAGGGCAAGCGTAAAAAGAATGATTGCCCAAGCATAGTTAGGAATCACTTTTTCAAATGCAAAAATGATACTTTCCCAGAGTCCAGTAGGCTGAGCAACCAAGGCTGACGAAAATAAATTTAAAAAAGCCATTTTTTATCTCCTTTAATATTTAATGGAACAGGGTCAAAACCTCCCCTACTTCTTGGATTACATCTAACAAGTCTTTTAAATGTAAGAATAAGTCCGTAAAAAATACCAAATTCTTCAATTGCTTTTAAAGCATAACTTGAACAGGTTGGAACAAAGCAACAAGACGACGGCAAAATTGGTGAAATCAAAAATTTGTAAAACCAAATTAAGCCAATTCCAATAAGTTCAAATGGAAAAAAAATTATTTTTTTAAACTTTGTCATGAAACAAACCTGCCTTTATGACTGCTTGTTCCATAGACGACCTAACTTCTTCAAAAGATTGTTTTTCAATACCTTCTCTTGCAATGAAAACATAATTGTAACCAAAGTCAACTTTTCCTAAAAGTGATTTAAAGCTTTCTCTCATGCGTCTTTTAACTTTGTTTCTAACAACAGCATTTCCAATTTTTTTACTAATAGAAAAACCAATTTTTGGAGTTGATAATTTTGTTTTAACAAAAACAAGAGTGATTGTCTTTAAAAAACTCTTGTTCCCTTTTCTGTACACAAAGTTGAATTGTGATTTTTTTTTAAGTCTAAATTTTTTTGGTAGCACAAAACCCCCTGATTTTCAATTAAGATAAAACCTAATTGAATGCACAAAAAGCACTGCTAAAAATTAAACAGTGAGATTTTTTCTACCACGAGCTCTTCTTCTCTTTAACACATTTCTTCCGCTTTTAGTTTTCATTCTTTCGCGAAAACCATGAACTTTGTTTCTAATTCTCTTTTTTGGTTGGAATGTTTGTTTCATAAAATTCTCCTCTTTATTTACTCTTGCGTCTAACGCTAACAATCAATATTGCAAGTAATCGGTATTATATTTCATAACAAGCTTATTGTCAACCATTACAAGGCAAAAAAGACATTTAAAACAACAATTTTCCTTTAGTCTACAAAAAAAATGCATTGAAAAAAATAAACAAGTTAATAATCGTTATAATGAACTAAATTTTGACACACAAATATTGATTTTTACTAAATCAAAATTTTGTCAGAATTTTATTTATTTTTAAATTTCAAATTTTTTTATGTCAAGTTACACTTAGCAATAACACTCTCAAAAAAATTACTAATCATTATTCATTACAATAAAAAATCAATTAAATTTATAATTCAATTTTTTTATAACAACTCTCATAGATTAAAAAGGGGTTATACACAATAAAAATAACAAAATGTTAATTTTTTGTGCACTATTTCTTGTTTTATAAACATTGTCATGTGGATAGTTTTTTCTTTATTTCAAAGGCAAAAATGCAAAGCTTTAACCATTTATCCACAATTTAACAAAGACTACTAATAATCCTATTATTTAAATATTAACTATAATATTAACTAAGTATGAAAAAAAAATTAGACAAAAATCGTAATTTTAATTAAAAAACAACCAAAAAAATGAATTTTTTACAATAATCATTTTTTAAACATTGACAAATCAAAAAAAATTGGTTAATATACTCATTAATTACAGAACAACACTCGTAGGGGGAAAAAAAATGCATGTAATTTGTGAAGGACTTGATTTATCTGAAGCAATAATCAAGGTTTCAAAAGCTATTTCAGGTAAAAGTACAAATCCTATTTTGGAAGGAATAAAGCTTACAGCAGCTTATAATGAGCTTACACTTGCAGCAACTGACCTTGAGCTTGCAATTGAAAAAAAGATTAAAGCTGATATAAAAATTGAAGGTGAAACAATCATACCTGGAAAATTTTTCAGTGATTTTGTAAAAAAGCTCACTAATGAACAAATTGAACTCATTTTAAGTGAAAAAAATCAACTTACAATTAAATATGGTGACAACGAAAGTCAAATTCAGTGTTTTAGTTCAACTGAATATCCAGTTCTCAAAAAAATTGATAGCGGAGAATTTTTTGCTCTTTCTCAATTTGATTTGAAAAATTTAATTAAAAAAAGTATTTTTTCTGTTGCAATTGATGATTCAAGACCAATACTTAAAGGTTGTCTTTTTGAAATTGAGCAACAAATGGTTTCTGCAGTTTCATTAGATGGTTACAGACTTGCATTAGTGAAGAAAAACCTTGTTGAATGCACAATTAAAAATAATGTAATTATTCCATCAAGAAGTTTAAATGAAATTTCAAACATACTTTCAGACACTGATGAAATTGTTAATGTTTATGTTCAAAAAAATTATATGATGGTTGATCTTAAAAACACAAAAGTGATAACAAGACTTCTTGAAGGTGAATTTCTTGCTTACAAACAAATTATTGCAAAAGACTTTTCAAGTATAATTAGCATCAACAAATCTCAATTTGAAGATAGCCTTGAAAGAGTTTCACTTCTTTCTCGTATTGGACAAAACAATCTTGTTAAACTTGAACTAAAAGAAAACACAATGGTTTTAACAAGCAATTCTGAGATTGGAAAAATCGAGGAAATTTTGCCAATTAACTTCAGTGGAAAAGAACTTTCAATTGCTTTTAATGCTCGTTACTTTTTGGAAGCAATGCGTGTTATTGATGAAGAAACAATCAAAATCAAATTTAACTCACCAAATAATCCTTGTATAATCACAGCAATGGAATCAGATGAATTTTTGTATCTCATTCTTCCAGTTCGCATGATAAACTAATAAAAATATTGGGGTGACACCAAAAAAATAGCAGGTACGCAAAATAAAATTTTGCTAACTTGCTTTTTTGTTTTCTCCCAACTCCCCTTCCTTTAAAAGTGTTCGTTCAAAAAAAAATTACGGTTGAACTAAATTCAACTTTTTTTTGAACTCCAAATTTAACTGGAATGGTATAAATTCTAATTTGAAATTAGCAAATGAAAATCAAATTTATAAAAAATAGCAGAGTCTTTACTTTGCCTAATAAAAATGTTTAATCAACTTTGTTTGTGGACAAATTTTGTTATGCGTGTTAAAATTGAAATATGAAAACTGAAACAATTTGTGCCATTTCAACTCCAATTGGAATTGGCTCAGTTAGTATTGTAAAAATGAGTGGGGACAAATCTTTAGAAATTGCTTCCAAAATTTTTTCATCAAAAAATATAGACATTAATTATGTTGAACCAAGAAAAGCCATTTTAGGCAATTTTAAATATAAAGAAATTGTTGACAAGTGTATCTTGTTATATTTTAAATCTCCCTTTTCTTTCACTGGTGAAGATGTTGTTGAATTTCAATGTCATGGTGGAGTTTTTATTACGCAAAAAATTCTTGAAGCTTGCCTAGATAATGGTGCAATTTTAGCAACCAAAGGTGAATTTTCTAAGCGAGCTTTTCTAAACGGAAAAATTAGCCTTGATGAAGCTGAAGGAATAATTGACACAATTAATGCTGAAAGTGAATCAGAGCTTCTCGTTAGTCAAAGGCTTCAAAAAGGAAATTTAAGAAAGCAAGTTGAACTTGTTCAAGATAACCTAACTTCACTTCTTGCAAAAATTGATTTAAGCCTTGATTACCCAGAACATGATGATGAAGTCAGAGTTGCAAATGAATGCAAAAAAGTTGTTGACGAAACTAAAAACAAAATTGATTCTCTTTTAAAAACAGTTTTTTCAGGGCAAATAATTAGAAATGGAATTCAAGTTGCGATTATTGGAAAACCTAATGTTGGTAAAAGCAGTGTACTCAATGCTCTAATTGGTTCGGAACGAGCAATTGTTTCTGATATAGCGGGGACAACAAGAGATATAGTTTCAGAAAGCATTTTGTATAACGGCATAAAAATTAAATTTGCAGACACTGCAGGAATAAGAACTAGCAATGATACAATTGAGCGAATAGGAATTGAAAGAGCTAAAGAAGAAGCACAAAACTCTGATGTTGTTCTTGCAATTTTTGATGGTTCAAAATCACTTGATGATTATGATAAAGAAATTTTAGCAATTGCTGAACACAAAAAAAGTATAATTGTAGTTAATAAAAATGATGAAGAACAAAAATTTGAAATTCCATCTGCAATTGTTGTTTCAGTCAAAACTGGAAAAAATCTTGAACTTATTAAAGAAAAAATTGTTTCATTTGTAACTGAGTCCAAACTTGATTTAAGCGGAGAAGTTGTTGTAAACTCAAGACAAACAACAATCTTGGAAAATTGCAAACAAATTGTTTCAGAAATTGAAGATGCTCTTGAAGGGCAAACGCTTGATATAGTTGCCTTCCTAATCAAAAATTTGTGGAACGAAATTGGAAAAATAACTGGCAGAACAGAAAACGAAGAAATTATTGATGAACTCTTTTCAAAATTCTGTTTAGGTAAATAATTTTAATAAAAATTAAGAAAAATGTCAAAAAAACACGAAAAAAGTCAAATATTTTGAAAAAAAATTGAAAAGTTATTAAAATTTTATTTATTTAAACAATATTTCGTTCAAGTTTTAATCTTAGAAAAATATAAAATATTAAAGTGTAAAAAAATATTTAAAAAATTTTGATAGACTTTATTGATAAAATATATTAATAAATTCAAACTAATTATTTATAATACTTATTCTCAAATTATTATTTTTAAAAAAAATAAAAGTAAAATAATAAAGAAAATTTATAGAAAATATTAAAGATAGAAAAAATAAGGACTTAAAAATTTATTCCATATAAAAAATCTAATGCAAAAAAGTAGAAAGAAAACTACAAATAAACAAAAGGAAAAAATGAATAATTTAATTTATGATGCAGTTGTTGTTGGAGCGGGACATGCGGGTTGTGAAGCAGCCCTTGCTCTTTCACGAACAAACAACAAAACACTTTTAATAACACTTAATCTTGATTCAATTGGATTTCTTGCATGTAATCCTTCCATAGGCGGAACAGCAAAAGGTCATCTTGTTTGTGAAATTGATGCTCTTGGTGGTGAAATGGGCTTAAATGCAGATTATGCAAGTTTGCAACTTAGAATGCTTAATCTTGGTAAGGGTCCTGCAGTTCATTCTTTGCGTAGTCAAACTGACAAAGTTGTGTATCATTCAAAAATGAAACTTGTTCTTGAACAACAAGAAAATTTAACAATTAAACAAGCCGAAGCAATAAAAATTTTAGTTGATGAAAATAAAAAAATATGCGGAGTAGAAACTGCTCAAGGTCAAATTTTTCAATGCCGAAGTGTTGTGCTTGCTTGTGGAGTTTATCTTGCTAGCAAAATAATCATTGGAGAATATTCAAAAAATTGTGGTCCAAATGGTTTTGAATCAGCAAACAGACTTACTGAAAGCATAAAAAATTTGGGTCATGAAATTTTTAGATTTAAAACTGGAACACCAGCAAGAGTAAATGCACGAACAATAGATTTTTCTGTGCTTGAAAAACAAGTAGGAGATGAAAATATTCAAACCTTTTCTTTTATGACAAAGGTTTTTCCCGCTAACAAAAAAGAATGTTATCTTACCCACACAAATCTTAAAACTCATGAATTGATTAAAAATAATCTACACAGAGCCCCATTATATAACGGCTCAATCAAGGGTGTAGGCCCACGATACTGCCCTAGTATTGAAGACAAAGTAATTCGTTTTGCAGACAGAGATCAACATCAATTATTTCTTGAACCAGAAAGCGAAAACACCAATGAATATTATGTTCAAGGCTGTTCAACAAGTTTGCCTGTTGAAATTCAAGAAGAGCTTTACCACACAATTAAAGGGCTTGAACATGTAGAAATTATGAGAAATGCTTATGCAATTGAATATGATTGCATAAATTCTCTTGAATTAAAAGCATCGCTTGAAAGTAAATTTGTTAACGGTTTATTTTTTGCCGGACAAATCAATGGAACAAGCGGTTATGAAGAAGCTGCAGCTCAAGGAATTATTGCAGGGATAAATTCAAACAATTATTTAAATGATAAGCCAATGTTGATTCTTAGAAGAGATCAAGCTTATATTGGAGTTCTTATTGATGACCTTGTTACAAAGGGTACAAATGAACCATATAGAATGATGACAAGCAGAGCTGAATATAGACTTGTTTTAAGGCAAGATAATGCTGATGAACGATTAACAGAAATTGGTAGACAAACTGGGCTTGTTACTGATGAAAGATATGCGGTTTTTTGTGAAAAACAAAAAGCAGTAAATGATTGTTTAAATTTTGTAAAAACAACTAAGATTAAAATTGAAAATGAAATTAAAGATTTGTTTGATAAAAACAATGAGCCAATCACAAAAAATTCATTTTTAATTTGTGATTTATTAAAGCGAAATTCTTTTGATCTTAACACTCTTTCTTCTTTAATACCAATGCTTCAACAATACCCCAAAAGAGTTCTTGACTTAGTCAATATCAAAATTAAATTCGAAGGCTACATTAGACAGGAAGAAGATATAATTGCAAAAATGAAAGAAAAAGAATCACTTTTAATTTCAGAAGATTTTAACTATCTTGAACTTAAAGGTTTAAGAAATGAAGCAAAACAAAAACTTAACAAAATAAAACCTATTTCACTTGGACAAGCGAGTAGAATTTCTGGAGTAAGCCCAGCTGATATTTCGGTTTTGTCAGTTTATTTACATTCATCAAAGAAATAGTTTTGTTACAATTTTCTTCCAAATAAAAAAAATATCAAAAAAAACAGAAAAAACTCGAAAAATATCAAAAAAAAGTAAAAATTATCTAAAATTTTTTAAAAAAATTAAATTTAAACTAATTAACAAAAAGATTTGTAAAACCAAAAACTCTATTATATAAAAACGATTAATTAAAAACTCTTATTATAAATAGATTTGTAAAACAAAAAAAATAAATAAAATTAAAACAAAACTATTAAAAAATAATATTATATAGATTAACAAATTATCAATTAAAGGAAGAAATTAAATGATTGAAAAACTCTTAAAAATTTTTGCTTCATATAACATTGGTTTAACACAAGAACAAGCTAAATTGTTCGAAAAATATTTCAAATTACTAATTTCTTGGAATGAAAAATTCAATTTGACTGCAATTACTGATGAAGATGAAGTTATTGTTAAACATTTTCTTGATAGTGTTCTTCTTGCAGAGTTTATTCCAAAAAATGCAAGTGTTGTTGATGTTGGAAGCGGTGCGGGTTTTCCAGGAATTCCACTAAAAATTTTAAGAGATGACATAAATCTAGTTATGATTGATAGTTTGCAAAAACGAGTTGGCTTTTTGGAAGAAATGATTAAGGAGTTAAACTTAAATAATTCTTCAGCTATTCACACTCGTGGAGAAGATTTTGCCTCTCCAAATCAAAATAGAGAAAAATTTGATGTATGTGTTTCAAGAGCAGTTGCAAGACTAGCCACTTTAAGTGAAGTTTGCCTGCCTCTTGTTAAGGTTGGTGGTTTATTTGTTCCAAGCAAGTCAGCTGAATGCAAAGAAGAAGTTGAAGAAGCAAAAAAAGCAATTAGTATTTTGGGTGGAGAATTTCAAAAAACTATTGAGATTCACATTGTTGAAAATGGAAGCCAACGATCTTTTCCAATAATTAAAAAAATCAAACCTACACAAGCAAAATATCCTAGAGGAAAAAATCTTCCTAAAACCAATCCGTTAATCTAATTATATCTATCAATCATCAAATTTCAATTTAAAAGTTCATTATATAATTTTTTTTAAAGCGTTCATTGTCTTTAAATTAATGATTGTTACTGAGTTTGCTTAACTTATTTAGAATAATGTTCCACGGGGAACATTTTTTTAAAAATATATATATGTATTTTCTTGTTACATAAATTTATTCTAGAAGTATTGAGCAAATATGCAACATTTATTTAAAATTGTTGAGTAAATGTAAATTTTTTTTTAAAAAAATAGTGATCATATTTGTATCGTTATTTATTTGATAATAATATTGAATTTTATTTATTTCATTTTTATTTGTAGAAAATTTTAAGTATTATAAGTTTTGTTATTTTTATAACACTATTTATAACATTTCATATTTTTCAATTTGCTTTGTAACGCCATAATTATTTTCATTTTTTTATAAGGCTAACAAAATTATTATTTTAATCTTTGTAATGTAAATGTTCCACGGGGAACATTTTTTGCGTTATCAATTTGTTTGATCGTTAAAGAATGATGTTCTATTCAATAATAATTATTTATTTTTAAGCTTGTTGAACTCACACATAAGCAAAAAAAATACAATATTTTTTAAATTGTTCCCCGTGGAACATTGTTTTTTTGTTTTTTAAGTTTTTACAATTTTTTTTAAAAAAATAGACTTATTACCTTAACAACTATATTTTACAATCTAATCTAATTTAGCATTTTTCTTGTTTAATTTAAGCATTTATCAACTCATAACTTAAAATTGTTCCACGGGGAACAATTTGATTTTAAGATTTCTAAAGCTTGAATAAATCATTTATATTTGAGCTAGTTAAACAAAAAAAGAAACTTATGAAAGCTCCTTTTTTGTTAATAATTAAAACTAGAAAAAACAATTATATTATGTTGTGTTTGTTTAAATCGCTCAAATTTTTAAGTGTAAGTTTTTTGGCTTCAACAAGTTCAACAATGTCAAAAATTCTGTCTAGATCATCAGTGGTGTAATAATCTATATAAATTCTTCCTTTTTTATCATTGCCGATTATTCCAACCTTTGTTGAAAATGCTTTTTGCATTTTCGTAACAAGGTCTTTTAGTTCAATGCTTTGTTCGTTTTGCTTTGTGCTTCTTGATTGTTTTGGGTTCAAATAATCCCTTACAATTTTTTCTAGTTCTCTTACAGAAAGTTTGTTGTCGGCGGCTTGGCTAGCAAATTTGATTTGAGTTTCATAGTTATTGATTGTGGCAAGGCATTTTCCGTGTCCTGCAGACAATCTGTTTTTTTCAATCATTTCAATAACATCTGGATAAAGAGTTAACAATCTAAGAATGTTTGCAACTGTTGCTCTTCCCTTTCCAATTCGATCAGCAACAACTTCTTGTGTGAATGAATAGTCTTCCATAAGTTGCTTAATTGCTTTGGCTGCTTCAATTGAATTCAAATCTTCTCTTTGAAGATTTTCTATTATTGAAATTTCTTTAATTTCTCTTTCTGAATAATGTTTAATGATTGCAGGAATTGTTTTTTGACCTGCAAGTTTCGATGCTCTCCACCTTCTTTCGCCTGCAATTATTAAAAACTTCCCATTTGAGTCGTTGAGTACAATTGGTTGAACAACCCCATGTAACTTTATTGAATCAGCAAGTTCAAGTAATGAAACTTGATCAAAATTTTTCCTTGGTTGGTTTGGGTTCGGAACACACAAATCTAAGTCAATTTGTTGCACTGTTTCTTGAAAATTTGTTTCTTTTTGTGGTGCAACAGAATTTATTGAAGCCAAATTTGAAGTGTTGGAAACAGTGTTGCCATTTGTTTCTTCTTCGTCATATACTCCAAATAAGGCTGAAAGACCTTTACCTAATCCTTTTTTGTTGTTCATTTGTAACTAATCCTCCCTATAAAACTTTGTCGATTTTGTTATTGTTGAAAAAGTTATATTGTTTCTAGTTAAAATTTCTTCAGCAAGTTTTTGGTAAGCAATACTTCCTTTGCTATTAGGATCATATACAATGATTGGTTCTCCATGGCTTGGAGCTTCAGCGAGTCGAATGTTTCTTGGAATGGTTGTACCAAAAACTTTTTTGCCAAAAAACTTTACAATTTCATTGCTGACTTGGTTAACAAGGTTAGATCTGTTATCTTTCATGGTTAAAACAACACCTTCAACATCAAGTGTGCTGTTTAAGTGTTTTTTTACAAGTTTAATTGTGTTCATAAGTTGGCTAAGCCCTTCAAGAGCATAAAACTCACACTGAATAGGAATCAAAATTGAATCACTTGCAGTGAGTGAATTTACAGTCAAAAGCCCAAGAGATGGTGGGCAATCTATAAATATGAAATCATAAATTGCTTTTGGTCTTGTGAGAATGCCTTTTAAAATCTTTTCTCTTGCACTCATTTGAACAAGATCAATTTCTGCTCCAGCCAAATCAACAGTTGAAGGAATGATGTCTAGTCCAACAATTTTTGTTTGTTGAATTGCTTCTTCAACGGCACAATCTCCGTCCATAACATTGTATATTGTTTTTGTGTCTGGAGTTTTGTTTATTCCAACACCGCTACTTGCGTTGCCTTGTGGATCAAGATCTAATATCAAAACTTTTTTGCCCATTGCAGCAATAAAGGCAGCAACATTCACACAAGTTGTTGTTTTTCCGACTCCACCTTTTTGATTGGCAAAAGATATAATTTTTCCCATAATTTAATGTCCTTTTTTTTAGAGTATACACTTAGGTGCAAAAAAAGTCTATCTTTTTTTGTTAAAGAATTCTTTTGCGTCAGCAAAATTTGTGAAAAAATGTCGCTTTATCCTTTTAAAATTTTAATAAATTATAAAAAAGATTATTTGTATAAATTAAAATACAAAATTAAATGCATACTAAATTTTTTCTAAAATGATAGCAATAAAATTTTCGAAGTTTCTGAAGTGTAAAAAAATAAATATAGTAATAAAATTTATAAGAAAGCAAGATAAATGAATCTATAAAAAAGCAAATGAGTTAACAAAATAATGAATCTTTAAGACTGTAAAAAAAAGAATATTAATTATGGTAAAAAAGAGTTTAAATAAAGTAAAAAATTTTGGAATATTTTTTAAATAAAATCTTTAAGACTTTGAAAAATAAGAGTTAGAAAAAAACAGTAAATTATATTAGTTTAGCGAAAATATGAGTATTTTTGACTATGAAAGAAATTCTATTTAAAAGTGAACTAAATGCCTATAAGACTTATAAAAAAATGATAGAAAAAATGATTGAATACTTATCTTTACCCACATATAGTCCACGAAACGAAAAATTTGCTATGGACAAAAATGAAATATAATCTTGTATAACATTATTAATTTGAAAAATTTCTTGCCTAAAAATGTTCCCCGTGGAACAAATTTAGTTGTCAAAAATCTTTGCACCACATGTTTGTATTATGTCTTAACTGCAAATTACACAAGTAATATACTTGTGGTAAATATGTAAATAACAATCTAAATAAAGAATATAATAACAAGCACGAAAAAAACTTTTGCATATAATAATAAAAAATTATTTGAGAAATTGGAAGTTACTAAAACAAAATGTGTTTATTAGAAAAACTGAAAAAAATCCTATTAGAAAAATTATTATTATAGAAACAAAAAATATTCTGTAATAATTTGTTTGTTAGAGAAATTATAAATGTTACAAAAAAAATTTATCAATTATAAAAACGAAAGCAATAATTTATTTTTTTTTATAAGAAAAATTTGCAATCAATTGGATATAATTATTTCAAAGCAACCAAGAAAAGATTTGATAAATTTGAGTTAGAAAAGATTTGATTGTCGAAGAATGGTTTATTATGGAATTTAAGCTAAAATCGTTTGTAAAACCAAAAGTCTTGTGATATACTACTTTGTGACATTCTTTGCTGTGATTACTTGTTTTGATTTAAGAAAAAATCGTAAATAAATAGCGGTAGAGAGGCAAAAAATACATCGTTGGAGGATCTCCTGTTTGAAACAAAAAAAATTTTTTCTTAAGAATATTATGTATATTGTGTTAATAGCAATTCTTGCTGTTATGGCTTATTACATTTTGACTGCTGGAAACAAAGGTGAAAAGATTGTTTTTTCTGAATTTGAAACAAAACTGTTAGCTGGTGAAATTCAAAGTGTTTATACAGTTGGTGGAACTGCTAAAGTGCTTGTTGTAAATTCAAACATTCCACTTTCTAGCTTTCCAAATAAAGCAGATTTCTATTTTACTTATTCCACAGGTGATGTTGAAAGAATATCACTTCTTATTTCCGAATTTAATAATGATCCAGAGAATCTTGCTGAAAACAAAACTATTAGATATGAATCGGACAATCCAAAACAATCATTTTTGGAATCTGTTATGCCATACATTTATATTTTGCTGATTTTAGTGGTTGGATTTGCTCTGTTTAGAATGCTTGCTCAAAACAACAAGGGAGCAATGACATTTGGAAAAAGCAAAGCGAGAATTAGCGAAAATGTTAAAATTAGGTTTACTGACATTGCTGGGGCTGATGAAGAAAAAGAGGAACTTAAAGAAATTGTTGACTTTTTAAAGAGTCCACAAAAGTTTATTGAGCTTGGAGCAAGAATTCCAAAAGGAGTTTTGCTTGTAGGCCCTCCTGGAACTGGTAAAACTCTTTTAGCCAAAGCTGTTGCTGGCGAGAGCAATGTTCCATTTTTCTCAATAAGTGGTTCAGACTTTGTTGAAATGTTTGTTGGTGTTGGAGCAAGCCGTGTTCGTGATCTTTTTGACACTGCAAAAAGAAGTATGCCTTGCATAATCTTTATTGATGAAATTGATGCCGTTGGTCGTCAGCGTGGAGCTGGGCTTGGCGGTGGTAATGATGAAAGAGAACAAACACTCAATCAATTGCTTGTTGAAATGGACGGTTTCCAAGCCAATGATGGAATTATTGTTCTTGCTGCAACAAATCGTTCTGATGTCCTTGATCCTGCCCTTCTGCGTCCTGGAAGATTTGATCGACAAATTTATGTTCATATTCCTGATGTTCGTGGTAGAGAAGGAATTCTTAGAATTCACGCTCGTAACAAACCAATTGAAGATGGAATTGATTTCAAAACAATTGCAAGAATTACAAGCGGTTTCACAGGTGCTGACATTGAAAACATGCTAAATGAAGCTGCAATCCTTGCCGCTCGTGCTGGAAGAAAAAAGATTGTTTTAAAAGATTTGACTGAAGGAATCAACAAAGTAATCATGGGTCCTCAAAAAAAGAGCTTACTCGTGACTGAAAAAGACAAAAAAATCACCGTTTTCCATGAAGCAGGACACGCAATTGTGGCAAAAAAGATGGAACACTGTGATGAAGTTCAAGAAGTTTCAATTATTCCTCGTGGTCAAGCTGCTGGCTACACAATGAGCCGTTCAGACAACGATGATCAACATGTTACATACAACATGCTTTGCGATCGCCTTTCAATGATTATGGGTGGAAGAATTGCTGAAGAAATTGTGTTTGGCGACATTTCAACTGGTGCTTCAAATGACATTGCAAAAGCAACTGAAATTGCTCGAAAAATGGTTACTGAATGGGGAATGAGTAAAAAACTTGGCTTCATGAGTGCAGGAAGCAGTCAAGAAGTTTTCCTTGGAAGAGATTATCAACCACACAATCTTTATAGTGAAAAAACAGCAAGTGAAATTGATGATGAAATCAAACAAATTCTCACAGAAAATTACAATCGTGCAAAAGAAATTTTGAAGGCAAATCAAGGTGTTATGAATGAAATGGCTTCACTTTTACTTGATAAAGAAACAATTTATAAAGATGAAGTTGACATGCTTATAGCTGGCAAAACTTCAAAAGAAGTTGCCCAGTTCATGGAAGAAAAAGAAGCCAAAGATAAAATTCAAGATGAAAAGAACAAAAAAGAATTTGAAGAAAAGAAAAAAGTTCTTGTTGCTGAAAGCAAACTTAAAACTGCTGAAGCATTTTTGAAAGCTGGTGTGATTACTGAAGAAGATTTCAACAAAATAAAAGAAGAAACTGCTCAGAAAAAGAAAGATTTGGAAATTGCAATTGAAGCTCAAAAAATTGTTGAATCAACAATGCAAAAGTTTGAAAAAGAAAATGCTGAGAAATTTGAAAAAGAGAATGCTGAAAAAGAAGAATCACTAAAAAGCTTGGAAGACAAAATTAAAAATGCCAAACTTTCAATTGAAAACAATGAAAATCTTGATTCTACTACAAAAAAAATTAGCAAGCCAAAAAGCACTGAAAAAATCAGCGAAAAAGATAAAAAAGATAAAAAAGACTAAACAATCGTTGACAAATAATCCAAATTGCAATAACATAGCACTAGAAATTTTGTTTTTTAAAACTTTTAGGCTTAAATTTGCTTAATGTTGTAAATAATAAACACAAGATTATTACTAATTGAAAAGGAAAAATCAAAATGAAAAAAATTGCTCTCATTGCGTCATTTTCACTTATTGGAATTTTAATTGTTTTAACAATTGTTGCTGGATTTGTTAAAAAAAGCTTTTTGCCAGAATTTGCTGAGGCAAACAGCATTTCTTATTGCTTTGACAATGGTGCTTCAGTTCAGTCAGTAAATCCCGATGAAACAGAATATACTGAGCTTTATTCAGCTTTTAAAGGTGCATTTCAAAAATCATTTTTAACAGCAATGTTTGATGGTTCAAACAAAACTGGAATTGAAGGTGAAGATATTCAGAGCACAACTGTATCTCAAACTGGAACTTATATCAGACTTAATTATGTTGAAGATCAAACACTAACAATTAATGGCGAAATATACAAACATCAAAGTAGTGGTGTTATTGTTAAATATGACAAGGTTTGGTTGACAGTGACAAACTCATCAACTTACAGCACAGTAAAAATGTATCTTACACTTGATGCTTCAACTCGTTCAACTTGCTATGTAACAACAATCGCTAAAACCGATGATTTATACAGTATCATTCAAGAATTGTATGAAAGAACAACAGAATTAGAAGAAGAATAAAATTTATTTAAATGGGCTTGTCCCATTTTTTTATGCCTTTTGCAAAAAAAACAACTTTAATCTTATTGAAAATAACAAACCAAATTTATATTAATTTTCTGTAATCTACTCTTTTGTAAAGCCTAAAAGCAACAAAAATGGGTGATTGCAAATTTGTAAATATTAAAAGAACAAAAGTAGTGTTTATTTCATTGTTTGTTTGGCAAAAAATTTTTGCTATGATATTATATTCCTGTCGTGTTTTTTTTCTTAAGAAAATGCGAAGATATAAAGGAGCAACTAATGAACAAAATATTTGATCCAGCTAACGAATGTATGACAAGAGATAATCTTGAAAAACTTCAATCGGAAAGACTTGTTAAACAAATTGAAAATGTTTATCTCAATGTGCCTGCTTACGCAAAAAAAATGAATGATGCGGGAATTATCCCATCAGATATAAAGTCAATAAAAGACCTTTCAAAACTTCCATTCACAATTAAACAGGATTTAAAAGACAACTATCCATTTGGACTTTTTGCAGTTCCAAAAAACCAAATTGTGAGACTACATGCTTCAAGCGGAACAACAGGAAAATTGACTGTCGTTGGCTACACAAAGCATGACCTTGAAATTTGGTCAGAACTCATGGCAAGGGCTTACACCATGGCGGGAGCAACAAAAGAAGACATTGTCCACATTTCTTATGGATACGGACTTTTTACTGGTGGAATGGGTGCACACCTTGGAAGCGAAAAAATTGGTGCAATGACTGTTCCAATTTCAACGGGTAACACAGCAAGACAAATTATGCTCTTAAAAGACTTTGGAGCAACAGTTCTTTGTTGCACACCTTCATATGCAATTTATATTGCTGAAGAACTGGAAAAACTTGGCATTAAACCCGGTGATCTTGCTTTGAAAGTTGGTGTCTTTGGTGCTGAACCTTGGAGCGAAGAGCTTAGATATCAAATTGAAAAAAGGCTTGGAATTAAGGCCTTTGACATTTATGGACTTAGTGAAATTATGGGACCTGGGGTTGCAATGGAATGTGAAAAAAAGTGTGGCTTGCATATTCAAGAAGACCACATTTTGGCTGAAATAATTGACCCTGAAACGGGTAAGGTTTTGCCTGATGGAGAACAAGGTGAGCTTGTTTTGACAACCATTACCAAAGAAGGCATTCCAATGATTCGTTATCGCACAAGAGATATTGCAAGCCTAAATCATGAAAAATGTGAATGTGGAAGAACAACAGTTCGTCTTAATAGAATTTCAGCAAGAACTGATGATATGTTAATTATTCGTGGTGTAAATGTTTTTCCATCACAAATTGAAACGGTTCTTTTGAAATATCAAACTGAGCTTAATCCACAATATCAAATTATTGTTACAAAAAATGGTGCACTTGACAATCTTGAAATTCAGGTTGAAGTTTCTAAAAATTTTGCAGACATGATGAAAATTGAAGAAACTCAAAAAGCCAAAACCAAAATTTTGTCTGACGGAACGGTTGTTGTTGAACCTATTGAAAGCCTTATTGAAAATCTTAAACAAAGACTTAACAAAGATATTGAAAGTATGCTTGGAATTTCAGCAAAAATCACACTTTTACCAAATGAATCTTTGCCAAGATCAGAAGGCAAAGCAAAACGAGTTTTTGACCACAGAAATATACTGGGATAGCACCAAAAAAATTACGCAGATACGCAAACTAAAGTTTGCTAACTTACTTTTTTTGGGTTCTCCTCTTTAGCTCCCTTCTCCTATTAAGGTTTTCAAAAAATCTTTTGTCCGAAGTAAATTCGTGCAGATTTTTTGAACTCTTTATTAATTTTAAAGGTTATTATAATCATTGTTATTATTTCTAATTAAATTGATTTTTGTCATATGTCTATATCTAAAAAATTTAATTTTTAAGAAAAATGCTCTAATTTGTGGGATATCTTTTTGTTAAAATGTGATATAAATTCAAATAATTAGTACAAAGAAAATGTGTCATTAACCATAAAATGCCCTAAAGTTTTAAATATTCTTTTAAGCAAATCTAAATAAATAGTCTAAACATAAAAATGCTCCCAAGTTGCGGACATTTTTATTACCAAATAGATAAATCATTTTTTTGGGTTTAAAGAAAGGCAAACAAGGGTTTCAACATGGTTGGTGTGCGGAAACATGTCGTAGGGTTTTACTAGGTTTATTGCATAGCCAAGTGGAATTAGTTTTGACAAATCTTGTTTAAGGCTGTCAAGACTGCAAGAAAGATATATTAAGTTTTTAGGTTTAGCAACAATGATAGGTTCAATTGCACTTTCAAGTCCGTTTCGTGGTGGATCAACAAAAATTGTTGCATCTGGCAATTTTTTAGTGAGTTCTGGAAGAAGATTTTTTGCATCTCCACACTGACAATCAATTTCTAGATTATTTAGTTTTGCAAGTCTTCTTGCCTCATAAACTGATTGTTTTTCAATTTCCACACTTGTAACTTTCAAGCCGTTCTTTGCAAAAAGTAATGATGTTATTCCAATCCCACTATAAGCATCAATAATATAATTGGTTTTCAAATTCTTGACATATGTAACAATATCGCAATAAATTTGCGACGCAATTTTTGTGTTTGTTTGAATGAAAACTTTTGGTTCAATTTCAAGTTTGATTCCTGACAAACTTGTTAAAAGTTTTCTTTGCCCATCAATAAAAATGAACCTTTGTCCAAAAACATTTGAATAATCACTATCATTTATGTTTTGATACAAACTAACTTGTTTAAATTCTCTTTTAAGTTCAGAAAATAGCCACTTGAGGCCAAAAATTTTTTCCTGAGCTGAAACAATTGTAAGCATCAAAAACCCATCAAAGAATCTCGCAACGGCATATCGGATATTTCCCCATTTTTCATCTATATCATATGTCTCAATTTTGAACTTTTTAACATAATTTCTCAAAATGTAGATAAGTTTTGTTGCCCAAGATTCATGCATTAAACATTCTTCAATATCAACAATTTCTTTGGTGTTTTCTTTGAAAAATCCAACCTTAAGTTCATTGTTAACATTGCCAAAAGCAAGAATGAGTTTGTTTCTATATTTGTAAGGATAAAAAAGACCTTTGCAATCTTCAACTTTTGCTTCCTTGAGAAAAGGTTTAAGTTCCCTTTCAACCATTTCTTTTTTCAAGAGAAGTTGACAAGGATAATCAACATTTTGAAAATTACAGTTTCCGCATTTGCCAAAATATTTGCACGGTGGCTTAACTTTATTTTTTTCATTAATACAAAATTTTTCTTCCATTTTTGCCTTCTTTTTGTTATTAAAAGAATAGTTTAACGCGTGTTTAATGTCAAGGCAATGATACTAAACATGTAATATTAAATTTTCATAGGAATGAAATAAAATATATTGATTGTAAAAAACCAAACATTCTTTATAGAAAACGATTATTTAAACCAAGTAAAAGGAGAGAAAAATTTGTTGTTAGGGTCTTTAAAGTAACAACAAAAAAGCTCTCTTGTTTTTTTAAGAGAGCTTAAAAATGAACTAAGATTTTAAGGTATTAATTTTTCTTAACATTTGCAATGTCAACACC
>Ga0172378_10000282_pt1 | contig 43419 bp, 37 predicted proteins | sample GrowelOW332metaG_FD_119755 | JGI IMG/M metagenome (GOLD analysis project Ga0172378, IMG submission 119755) | Groundwater microbial communities from an aquifer near a municipal landfill in Southern Ontario, Canada - Pumphouse #3_1 metaG | ecosystem: Environmental > Aquatic > Deep subsurface >...
CATTCTCAAATCACTGGTTGTTCCAGGCAAGAAAACAGTCACGATGCAGCAGATCAGGAGCTGGGAACTGCCCCCGGTATTGCTCCAATTTCCGGATAACTAAACTACGCGAAAAGAGCCATTTTTTTTAACCATTACTTTTTCTCCCATAATTTTTCAATTTTTCTATCATTACGTTTCTAGTTTACCGAGGCATTCTCGATTATACTAGTACGCACCTCATCACAAAAAAGTAAAAGGCAGAAGCCTGATAGTGCTTCTGCCTTCATAAAAGAACAATAATGCTTACAGTGTTTTCAACAGTGAAATATGTTTTTCACCCTTTGCGATCTTTTCTTCAAATTCAGCTTGCTTACTCAGTTCTTTATCAATTGCTACTTGTTTCGCATTTGACATAAACTTTTCATTTGAAAGCTTTCTCTTTGTTCCAGAAAGATTTTTCTCAGCAATCTTGATCTCTTTTTCAAGTTTTGCTATTTCTTTTTCAACATCAATAGCTTCCTTAATAAAGAGGAATGATTCATAACCGAGTCCTGCTGTTGGAATAGCACCAGAAACATCAACATGAGAATCAATATCAATGGTAAGAGGTTCCACAGAAGCAAATTGTGCAATTAAATCTTTTCTTTCTGCAAAGAAATCTGCTGCAGCAAAACCTTCATCACACTGAATAACAACTCTCAATTTTTTATCAGGAGCGATACCCATTTCAGCACGCAAAGCACGAATACTCTTTACTGCATTCTGCATTGATTCAACAGCATCTCTCTCTTTTGGATTATTCCATTCTTCCTGAGAAGTTGGGAAAGTTGCGTCAATAATCTTACCTTCACACCCTGGAAGTTTATCATAAATTTCCTCGGTGATAAAACTGAGATATGGATGCATCAACGTCAGTGACTTTGTTAAGAGATCAAGGAGAAGACTGATAGCCTCATCTTTCACTCTTTCATCTTCACTATGAAGTTTTTGCTTCGATGCTTCTACATACCAGTCACAGAAATCATTCCAGAAGAAGTCATAAACAGCGGCAGCACCATCGTTGAAACGATAATTGACCATAGAGTCTTTTACCTTATCACAAGCGCGACCAAAACTATCGTAAATCCACTTATCCATCGTATCTTTCTGAATTGTTGATACATCGACTAAGGTTCTTCCCTCTAAGTTTAAGAGTAAATATCGTGCAGCATTCCAAATCTTGTTTGCAAAACGAGAACCAAGTTTGAAGGAATCCATATCGATTTTAATATCCTGTCCCTGTGTTGCCATGTAAGCAAGAGTAAACTTCATTGCATCAGCACCATACTGATCAACAACTTCAATTGGATCAATACCATTACCAAGACTCTTACTCATCTTTCTGCCTGTTTTATCACGAACAAGACCAGTAATATAGATATCTCTAAAAGGTACTTCTCCAATAAATTCAAGACTTGCCATAATCATTCGAGCTACCCAGAAGAAAATAATATCATATCCGGTAACAAGCGTTGTAGTTGGGAAAAATTTATCAAAATCAATAGTCTTATCAGGCCAACCTAGGGTAGAGAAAGGCCATAACCAAGAGCTAAACCAGGTATCAAGAACATCTGTTTCTTGTCTTAATTTTTTGCTACCACATTTTGGACACTCAGTTGGGTCTTCACGAGCAACAATCATTTCACCACAGTCTTCACAATACCATACAGGAATTCTATGTCCCCACCAAAGCTGACGACTGATACACCAGTCACGAATTGATTTCAACCAATGACTATAGGTATTTTCCCATCTTTTTGGATAGAAATGAATCTTATCATCTTCCCAAGCACCAAGAGCTTTCTTTGCCATGTCTTTCATTGCAACAAACCACTGCTGAGAGAGATATGGTTCAACGATTGAGTGACAACGATAGCAATGACCAACTTCATGATCATGCTCAGCAACTGCAACAAGTAATCCCATTTCTTTGAGATCTTCTGCAACCATTGCTCTTGCTTCAATAGCAGGAATGTTACGATATTTTTCAGGACAATTATCATTTAAGGTTCCATCAGGATTTAATACATTGATAGCTTCAAGATTATGTCTCTTACCACATTCCCAGTCATTAGGGTCATGAGCTGGAGTAATCTTAACCATACCAGTACCAAACTCGAGAGAAACAAAACTATCGGTAATAATTGGAATTTTTCGATCAGAAAGAGGAAGATCCAGTGTTTTACCCACAATATCTTTATATCTTTCATCTTCTGGGTTAACAGCAACGGCCACATCACCAAACATGGTTTCAGGTCTTGTTGTTGCAATTTTTATGCTTCCAGATCCATCACTGTAAGGATACAAAATATCATACAATTTACCTGGAGTGTTTTCATACTCAACTTCATCATCGGCAAGAGCTGTTCCACAATGAGGACAATAATTGACTAAGTATTCGCCCTTATAGATGAGTCCTCTTTCGTATAACGTGACAAAAGCTTCACGTACAGCCTTACTAAGGCCTTCATCCATGGTAAAGCGTTCTCTCTGCCAGTCACATGAAACACCAATCTTTTCAAGTTGGTGAGCGATAATATCGTGGTGTTTTTCTTTAACAGCCCAAGTTCTTTCTAAGAACTTTTCTCTTCCAAGATCTTGTCTTTTAAGACCTTCTTTAGCAATCTGTCTTTCAACAATATTCTGTGTTGCAATGCCTGCGTGATCGGTTCCTGGAACCCAAAGAGTGGGAACACCGGTCATACGGTAATATCTAATTAAAATATCCTGCAATGAATTGTTTAATGCATGTCCCATATGGAGGATACCTGTTACATTTGGTGGTGGCATAACGATAGAGAAATGCTCTCCATCTTTATCTTTAGGCTGGAAACGCCCGTTGTCTTTCCACTCTGAATAAATCCTATCCTCAAAATCTTTGGGGTCATAGGCTTTGCTAAGCTCTACTGCCTTCACTTATTTGCCTCCTGAAACAAAATACAATGAACATATACTATCAAAAAGCATAAGTGAAAACAACACCCTTTTCGTTCTAGGATGTTGTTTTATCAAAGTAATTGCAATATTGTAGACTTTCCCTCTCAAATTAGTTCATTCCCTCAACTGAAGTCTCGTATTATCTGCTCTTGAGCTCTACACTTGCTGATTTTATTCGATTCAACCAGTGAAAATACAGAGAGAAGTCCTGTTCTATTGAGCAAACAAAAAAAGTTTTTTCGTTACACGGTGCAAGTGCATCATCTTCCAATCGATATTGAGAGATGTAAGCTTTTATCATTCTGTCACACAGAATGTTTTGAGCCGTGCGATGATAAAGTCATTTCAAACCATAAAAATTCAGTGTATTTAAGGATTGACAATGGAAAAACTCTTTTTTGGTTTACACCATTAATCATCCTTTATTGTGCGTTTTCCTTATCGTTTTATACCCATCAGTGCCTTTCAGTCTTTAGGTATTAAGGGGATATTTCATTATCTCGTTTTCTTCTCATTTTCATACACACATTCTGTATAGCTGTGATAAATACACAATGTTATATACATATTTCTGTTTGCAAAAACATTCAAATACTCAGAGAAAACCTGTCGCAAGGAGAGAAACCGTTTCCAATAAAGAAGAGAAGAAAACGGAGCATCACGGTATAACAAAAATGATGATCAGCTTCTTCCCTTAATCTGTTTAATTTACTTGAATCGGCATAAACTGTATATCTTTTTCTTTCAGACATATTTTAATACAATAGTTTATTTTATTGTGATAAGATTTGGGAATATCAATAGTTAACCGAGTCATTTCGTGGGTATCAATTTTTGAAAAACGCACCTTTTCACTCGAGCCTATGATACTCACTGATTCAATGTGTCCCAAAAGATTTCTGAGCCAAATATATTGAAGGGGTTTATGAATCACATGAAGAAACACACGATAATCCTTTGCCGTCATTTCACCAAAGGAAAGTTCATACGAATTACCAAAGACTGCTCGTGTTGCAAAAATAGCTTCTTCATTCTGATGAACATAGCTTCCGACCGTTTTGAGAATATCAAGACAGCCTTTGGGAACTTCACCCGTTGCATCAGGGCCAATATTTAAAAGATAATTGCCACCTCTACTATTAATTTTTAACAAATTGGTAAGAATTTCTTGTGAATCTTTCCAATTATGATCATCCTTATTAAAACCCCAGGTATCATTCAGTGTTGCAGGAACTTCCCAATCTCCTTGTATAGGGCCAATGGGAAGAGCATTATCTCCAAAACTATAATAGTCACCTTTATTATTACCTATACGACCGCTTACTAAACAGTCAGGTTGTAATTCTTTGACCAGATGTAACAACGTATTACTTTGTTCTGTTGTCATTTCTTGAGGAGTGTCAAACCATATTGCTGAAATTTTACCATATTCTGTCAATAATTCTTGTAACTGAGGAATACACTTTTTTTCCAAATAGGTATTGAAATCACTTGTACTCGTTTCCCTTCCTGCATAAAACGCATTTTTTTCATGCCAATCCTGTGCTTGAGAATAATAAATACAAAATTTCAAATCATACTTTTCACAGGCTACTTGTAATTCTTTAACAAGATCACGCTTGCACGGTGATGCATCATAACAGTTATACGCATCAACTTTTGAATGATAGAGAGCAAAACCATCATGATGTTTTGCCGTAAATACAAGATATTTCATTCCCCAAGATTTCGCAAAACGGACAAGTGTATCTGCATCAAAATGATACGGATCAAATTGAGAAGCAAGTTTTTCATATTCTTTTACAGGAATTGATAAATCATGCATAATCCATTCAGCTGTTCTCAGCGTTTTTTTCCTTTATATTCTCCGCCTAAAAGTGCATAAAGTCCAAAATGAATAAACAAACCAAATTTGGCTTCTTTAAACCAAGGCATTTTTGTATCCTTCATTAATTATTTTCTCCTTTTACATAAGTATAAGGGCCCAAAATCCACTTGTAAATAAACAATAACTCTTTTATTTATCCATATATTGCAACTTTTCTGAGAGAACCTTTTTCTCAACAGTATGAAAGAGAGCAACTCAATTGAGTTGCTCTCTTTCATACACATCGTCGTGCTTATGTAAAATCATTAGTCAGTATTTTCTGAATGAACAAGCAATAACTTTTATACTCAAAAAAAAATACAGAGCGTATAACGGTTTGAATTTTTCTCGCTATAAAGAAGCCTCTTCTTATAATTCTTTCAATTCAACATTCAAATCGGATGAATGAAGCTGTATTTTATTCTCAATCATATCTTTTTTCGCTCTTTCAATTGCACTCTTCACTTCTTCAGGACAAAGAGAAAGCGTATTGAGCCCCACTCCTCCTTGTGCTAAACCATAATTTTTAAGCGTACCAGTCCACGTCCCTGCTAAAATAGTTGAAACTTCCAAGGGATAAATACGAGTAAAATTATACAAAGCACTACAAAGAGAGAACTGAGGAGCAAAGGAACTATCATCGGTACCTATGCCAATTACCCGAACGCCTCTTTCCTCAGCTTGTTGTAAAGGACCAAGACCTCTTGTGTAGTTGACTATGATATCACAACCTGCATCTATTAATGTATTTGTCGCCTCTCTTTCAGCCATATCATCAGTCCAATCATTTATGTAAATTCCAAAACACTGAGCATTTTTATTATAAGAGGCTACGCCGTTGGTAAAGAAAAGAAACTTTAAATCATTTCCTGTCGTGGGAAAAGGTGCAATAATACCAATTTTATTGGATACCGTTATACCGCCTGCTGCAATACCAGCCAAATACATTGCCTCATACATCAAAGGATCGTAACAGGAGACATTCTTTTCAGGTATTTCCCCTCTCATCACATTAAAATATATCTGGGGAAATTGTTTTGCTAATAGATGAATGTGTGATTCATAGGATTTTGATGTTGCATAAATAACATTACACCCATCTTCGATTAAATCAATAAGAGCCTTATCTACATCGGTATTATTAGCAACATTTTCTCTTTTTTCAGTTGCGTAGCCTTCTTGTTCCAATGCTAGACGTCCTAATTCATGACTATACACAAAACCATGATTAGTAATTTTTTCCGGATAAATAAAACCAATTTTAATAGTATCTTTTGTCAACAAAGGAAGACCTGAGGCAGTATTACCCACACTCATTTTTTTATTTTGCTGTTCGGATAAAACAGGTATGTCTTCGGGACTTGTTTTATTTTCTTTCATCCCTTTCGATAGAAGAAAACTCATTGAAACAAGAGAAATACATAAAAATACGACGATTCTTTTCATTTTTTCCTTTCCTTTGCATGAATGAGCGATATGAAAATAATTTTTCATGTTATTTAACTTATAAAAGTATACCATACCTTTAAAGATTTCTCTTTCTTAAAAAATAAATCTTCTCAATTTTTCTTGTAGCACTCATTTTTTTTCTCACTCTCTCTTGTTTGGTCACAACAATCTAAATTAAATCAGTTCATGATTTTATATCAAAAGCACAGAACAAAATATACTATCTTTGTTTACAGTTGATTGTATATCTAATTATTAAACGTGAAATTATTAACCTCTTTAATACTTTCATAGTAGTAATTTATCAACTTTTTTTGTTAAAATTTCTTACTTTTTTTAATTATTTGAGTTTATTGACGAATAAACATAATTTTCTGTATTGACATAAGTGAAATTACAGTCTACTATCATTATAGTTTATTTTATATGAGTTGTTCTCAATTCTCTTTTCTTAGTCTTTTATTCGAGCATCCCTTTTTTTAGATACTCTTATCATTGTACGGTAAGAACCCAAGGACAACCCAAGATTTTGATTATCCAAGCAATGCTTGGAAAAGGATGCTTTATAATGGCAAAGAATATTTACGTTGGTAACTTAAGTTACAGCACAACAGAAGAAGAACTCACAGAACTTTTCGCACAGTATGGTACAGTAGTAAAAGTTAACATCATCATTGACCGTGACACAAACCGCCCTAAAGGTTTTGGTTTCGTAGAAATGGAATCAGATGATGCTGCAATGGCTGCTATCTCCCAGATTGATGGTAAAGAAATTGGTGGACGTACTCTTCGTGTTAACGAAGCTAACCCAAGACCAGAAAGACCTAGCTACAACAACCGTCGTTACTAGGATATATACAATTAAAGATTTTCTTTAATTGGCTATAACCCGATTTATTATGTAAATAATAAGTCGGGTTTTTCTTTACTTGATCAAAAGAATTGCTTCACACAAGCATAAAAAAAACAGGAACAATGTCCTGTCTTTTTTTTTATGGAATCACTCTATTCAATCACAGAGCTCTTACCGGAAAGTATTTCTTCTCTTAAGGAGTAACGGTGCTGGTATCAAGAGCATCATGCTGTTGATCACCCGTCAGCGCATTATCTACAGCCTCTGGCTCGTCTTCAATAGGATTGATAGACTTTACCTGAAGCTGAATTGCATAGCCCTTAGAGTCTAAATAACGAACTATTTCATCTAAAGAGAAATCATCTAATGAAGCTTCTTGCTGGGCACTCACTTGTTGCACCTGACTTGAAGATATTGGCATCATGACTTCTGGCATGATTTCACTTGTTTGTTCACTGTTTGTTCCAAATAAAACGAAGGAACCCACAAATATCACAACAAAAGCTGCAGCACTTGTAATTAAAGTTGGAACCAGTCTTACCTGAATTCTTCGTTTAAACATACTGATATGATGCGACTTTTTTTCAAACCTATTTTTCTCAAAATAGTTTAAAACTCTTTCTTGTCGACGTTGAATCTCTTCGTCACGCTCTACAGCGTTACGAAGTTGTTTATCGAAAAGTTTAAGTTCTTCTAGACGACTACTACACCCCTTGCAATAAGCAAGGTGTTCTTCAACCTGTGTCTTCCACGGTTCTTGTAGCTCACCATCTAGGTATGAATTCAGCAATGCATCATCCAAACACATATATTTTCTACTCCTGCTTCAAAATCTTTTTAAGCATCTGTCGTGCTCTAAAGACTCTCACCTTTACGTTACTTTCTGAAATGTTCAACGTAGCTCCAATTTCTTTATAATCCAAGTCAGTATACGTTTTCATTGTTATGACTACTCTCAGCTTTTCTGGTAATTCCTCGATAGCATCTCGTACTTCTTTACAAGCCGCACTTTCAACCATTACATCTTCACCAGTTTTTTGCTTCTTCTTAGGTTGTCGTTTGAATTTCTCAATCATTTTAATCTCACGACTTTTTCGTTTGACTACATTGATAGATAAATTCTTCGTAACTCTAAGCAACCAATACTTCGCATCATTTTCCGAAGGAAAGGTAATTCCTTTATCATAAAACCTTGTAAACGCCTCCTGACACAGTTCTTCTGCCCGATCTGGATTTCTCACGATATTGTTCGAAACTCTGAACAATTGAGGAAAAACGACCTGATAGACTATCTTAAAATCTTGCTCGTTGCTACTATGTATTTCCATAATTTATAACAACCCTTTTTGCTGTTGGTTACAGCTTTTTTTGAAGCACTGGACCTTTTGGCGTATCTTTCACAATAAACCCTAATTTTGCCAGTTCATCACGAATAGAATCGGCGCGAGCCCAATCTTTATTTTTTTTCGCTATCGTTCTTTCTTCCAATAATTCTATTGCACGTGAATCAGTAGGTTCATTTTTTCTTGCTTCTATTTTGTCTAACTTTAAACCAAATACTTCATCATAATAGAGCATCAAAGAGTACTTTTCGTCATCAGATAATTTTGCATCTTTGAGTGTTAACCAGAGATCAGCTACAGCCTTTGGCATATTCAGATTATTATTCACATCAGTGTCAAACTTATTAACATAACTGAGTGCTTCATCACTCACGAGTGTTATTTTTTTTGCACCTTCATCAAGTAAATCTTGAATACGAGCAACAATCGATAATCGTGCACTTCGAGCAACATCTAAATTAGCAAAACTAAAGCGTAACTGCGATCGATAGTGTCCACCAAGGGTAAAATAGCGATAATCCATAGGATCATAGCCTTTACTCTTCAACAGATCCAAAGTAAGGAATTCACCCTTACTCTTACTCATCTTTCCGGTTTCATCAAGAAGGAATTCCCCATGCATCCAATAATTAACCCATTTATGGCCTGTTGCGCCTTCACTTTGCGCTATTTCATTGGTGTGATGCACAGGAATTGCATCGATACCACCACAATGGATATCAAACGATTCACCAAGATATTTCATGCTCATTGCTGAACATTCAATATGCCAACCTGGATACCCTCTTCCCCAAGGAGAATCCCACATCATTTGTTGTTGACCAAATTTACTTTTGGTAAACCAAAGCACAAAATCCTTACTATTTTTTTTATTGTCATCGACGCTGACATTTTCACGAGAGGCGTCTTGTAAATCTTCTAGTTTAAGTCCTGCAAGTTTTCCATAATCAGGAAGTGTATCAATAGAAAAATACACGTTACCACCACTTACATAGGTGTGACCATTTCTCTCAAGACGTTGAATTAATGCAATCATTGCATCAATATTATCGGTGGCTTTACACCAAACTTGAGGTCGGATCATATTCAAATCATCGAAGTCTGAAACAAAAGCATCAGTATAAAACTTTGCTATTTCCCATACACTTTTACCACTTTCTTTGGCTTTTTTTGCCATTTTATCATCACCGTTATCACCATCATCAGTAAGATGACCAACATCGGTAATATTCATCACATGGTCGACACTATAGCCAGCATGAAGAAGCACGCGCTTCAGCGTGTCTTCAAAAAGAAATGTTCTGAGGTTTCCTATATGAGCATAGTTATAAACCGTAGGTCCACAGGTATACAGTCCAACCTTCCCACTTATAATTGGTTTAAAGGTTTCCATTGTGCGGCCCATTGTATTGTAAAGAGTAATATCCATATTTTCCTTCCAAGAATGCAATACTAAAAGTTGAAGATTGCGTAAATAAATAGTTGTAGAGTAGAAAAAACTAGACTATTATACAGCTATGTCTATTAATGTAAGTCATAGCAACAAAAAAATCAAGTTTGAAAGGAACGCAGGCCGCAACGTTTGTCTCAAAGAATTCTCTTCATTTCACACTGGAGGAAATGCTGAACTCTTTACCATGCCTGGAAGAATGGAGGATCTTGTCACGACGCTCCAAACAGCTCATGCCAATCATCTTCCTCTTACCATCATCGGTGGTGGCACCAACGTGTTAATTAGCGACCAAGATATTAAAGGGATGGTTCTGTGCACGAAGCACCTCTCTCGTTTTTCCATGAGAGGCAACCTTTTTGCAGTCCGATGTGGTCTGTCTTTAGACAAGGCTATTTCAATTTCTATTGAAGCAGGAATGCAAGGTTTAGAGTCTCTTAGTGGTATCCCAGGAACCATCGGAGGTGCAGTGAGAGGCAATGCAGGATGCGAAGAAACACAAATAAGCGACCGTCTTGTCTATGTCGATTACTTTTCCCTTGATGGTCTCATGCACCGCATGCCCATTGAAGAAATAGACTTTTCCTACCGCCATAGTATTTTTATGGATATGGAACAGGTGGTTCTGTTTGAAGCAGCCTTTAATATGGATAACACCGGTCTCAGTAGTGAGGCGAAAAAGATTAAAGAAGCAAATAAGAAGAAGCGAAGAGAAAATGGCATTCCTTCACTCCCTTCAGCAGGTTGTGTTTTTAAAAACCCAGAAGGGACCACTGCCGGCAAATTACTTGATGCCTGTGGCATGAAAAACAAAACATACGGAGGAGCAAGTTTTTACGCAAAGCATGCCAATATCATTGTGAACAATGGAGAAGCGAGCAGTAAAGATATTTTCACACTCTCTACCATAGGAAGAGAAGCGGTTGCTCAAAAATTTAACATCGACCTTGAATATGAACTGGCTTTGATCGGTAATTTTGATTATTAATAGGTTATGGTATACGTATAGTTACATCGGGCATCCGAACCGATAGAAAAAGAGAATGAGGAGTCACCTCCTTTCACTTGATACGATTTTGGTAAAAAGCTGATTGACCCCACTTTTACCTTCCATCTATACTCTTCTGGCCCAAAAGTTATCGAGAACGATACTTTTGGGTTATGAGGTAATTCTATCAAACACGGTATCAGTTTCACGGGATAAAATTGGACAAGCGTTGTTATCGCATCATGATAAATAAGATCCCCGCTGGTTTTCTTACGTGCAGATCGTTGAAGCTCGAGATAAAATTTACCGAATTTTCCTAATTCTTTCATTGTCTTAAATTTGCACTCATATTCTCGTCGCGCTCCTTCTCCGCCAAAAGGACTCTCTTCATATTCTTTCATGATAATATTTGATTTGATATGATCGGTATCCACACATAATTCCTGCGTCATTTCACCTAAAAATGATTCATGAGAAAAGGAAAGACTCATCGCTTGATAAAAGAAACTGGTTCTCAAGCCAATATTTTCGACATCATTGCTATTATGTGCTACTTCTACGTGAAAGCTACTGTAGGTACTTCTCTTCTCATAGGTGAGAACAGCACCACGACCAAGATCAGTGAGCTTTTTTCGCTGAAGATAAAAACTTGAAGACACTGTTGGATCCGTATGATAAAAGAACACATCCAATGCTTCATTCTTCCCATTCAGTTTCAATCCTCCCACCATATTATTATCGCTCTCTTTCATAGGACAGGTAAGGTACAGTCGTAGATTATCATTAAATTGAAACTGACCAACCCACGTCGGTGCTAAACCAAAGGGAAGCAGGTCTAAAGAAAAAGGTGAGCTTTGAGAAAAACATATGGGACCAAGCATAAACTGAGAAACATGTGTTTCAATTTCTGCCTCACTATTGAACGAAGAATAAAAATCAATATATGGAGAATTAAGCGTCACTTTACTCAACTTTTCACTATTACTTTTTTCAAATACCAAGCTGTTGGCATATAGATAAAAAGAGCTTAATACCATTATAAGTGTGATTATTCGATTCTTCATGTGTATATATCATTAATAATGAAACATTTGCTTTGTTTCAGGCTATTCTGGTTTATTTAATCTTGAAATGCAACAAAAAATATGCAATACTCATAAGGTATTTTTTTTGGATTTTAAATTAATTACTATAGAGAATCATTATTGAATCTGAGGAGTAGAAAAATGGTTATTTTAACCCTTAATTGTGGTAGTTCATCTGCCAAATATCAAGTTTTTGACTGGGACAAAAAAGATGTTCTAGCTGTCGGTGTTGTAGAAAGAATTGGTCTTGAGTATTCAACGATCACACACAATGCTACAGGAAAAGAAGAGTATTTCTCAAAATTCTCTTCACCAACTCATAAGGAAGCAATTGAACTAATCATTAAAATGCTTGTTGATAAAAAGTATGGTGTTATTGAAAGCCTCGATCAAATCGGCGCTGTAGGTCACAGAGTACTTCATGGTGGAGAAAGTTTTAAGAAATCAGCTCTTGTTGATGATAAAGTTATTGAAGAACTCAAGGAACTTATTCCTCTCGGCCCTCTTCACATGCCAGCTAACATTATGGGTATTGAAGCTGCACGAAAAGTGATGCCAAATATTCCTCATGCTATTGTCATGGATACAGCTTGGCACCAAACCATGCCTGAAGAAGCATTTATGTATGCTGTTCCTTACGAATGGTACACAAAGTACAATGTACGTCGTTATGGTTTCCACGGAACATCTCACTTGTACTGTGCAAAAAGAGCAGCTGTTCTTCTTGGCAAAGAAAATAAAGACACAAACGTTATCATTTGCCACATTGGTAATGGTGCTTCTGTTTGTGCTGTTAAGAATGGTGTTTGTATTGACACATCAATGGGTTTAACCCCTCTTGAAGGTCTTGTTATGGGAAGCAGAAGTGGTGATTTAGATCCAGCTATTCTTCCTTACATGATGAACAACACTGGTATGACTGCAAATGAAATGGATACTGCTTTAAATAAAAAGAGTGGTCTTATTGGTATCTGTGGTATGAGTGACCGTCGTGATGTAGCGAATGCTGCAAAAGCTGGTAACAAAAGAGCACAACTTGGTGTTGATATGGAATGTCACAGAATCAAAAAGTACATCGGTGCATATGCTGCACTTCTTGGAAGAGTTGATGCTGTTGTATTTACCGCTGGTGTTGGCGAAATGGGTGACCAAATTCGTGGTGGTGCTATCGAAGGTCTAGAAAACTTAGGTATTGCCTTAGACGATAAGAAAAACAAAGAATGTCATTGCCGTGATGCTGAGTTTGATATCAGTGTTGATGGTTCTGCTACTCGTATCTTTGTTATTCCTACCGATGAAGAATTAGTTATTGCTGAAGATGCACATGCTCTTATGGAAGGCACCTATGATATTCATACCAAGTATCATTACATGTTTGAGAATAAAGACTATGAAAATAAGGCAAGAGCACGAGGTCTTGTTGAAGATCTTATCAAGCACCCTGAACTCAAAGACATTATGGTAACTGCAAAATAAATTACGTACGTAATCAATAAGGAGGGGGAAGTGATACAATCACTTCCCCCTCCTATTTTTCATTCAAAATGAAATATTCTTACTATTTTTTACAATTTTTATCGGTATAAATTTGATTTGCTATCACAATATTTTTTGTTGTTTCTTTACAGATTGTTTCACCAAAAGTATCGGTAATCTCATCATCAATTTTTTTCCAACACTCATTCACTTTTTCAATAATTTCATACCCTCGCTCTGTCAAATCTACTTTGGCTTGTCTACCTTTATAGGTTCGCACAATATACCCACACTCTTCCAATTTATCAAGAAATCGCGTAATGGTACTTGGTTTCATTTCAAGTTCACAGGCAATTTCTGAAGGATAGTGCTTATCCAATTGACCGATGGCAATGAGAGTAAATCCCTGGGTTGGTGTAAAATCTAAATCTTTAAAAGCTTCATTCGCTATATTATTAAGATGTCTTGCAAGCAAATTTGTTGAAAAATACATACAATTTGAAAAGTAGCTCATTCGTAATACTTCCTTATGGATGTCCCCCTATTGAGAAGACTTTATAAACAATCAAACAGTCTCATCGATGTTTGTTGTATCTGATTTGATTATAATAGATAGGTATCTTATGTCAATATTAAACAGAGAAGTGTAAATAATTTTATATACAAAAGTTATCACGCGAAAAAAAGAGCCATAAACCCTTAATCGGATAAAAATTTTGCATACATATCTTTCACTTGTTGAAAGCGAAGGAGCACTTCTTCCAATTTGTCAGGTTCATCATCTAAATTTTCTCCAGACAAAATGCGTTCTTCCCACGCTAAGTCTTCGGCAACTTGGACCTTGGGCTCTTCCATTTGTTCAAGCAAAGAATCACCAACGTTTTGCACACGATAGAGTGTTTCTGCACCGTGCAGCAATATTTGTTGTTGCATCGCAGCCGATAACTCAGCCTGTCCACCTTGAATTTTATCATAGCGGCAAGCAAAGAGACAAAGTTTGGTACTCAGACCACCTAAGGAAACTCTCCATGCTTCCCAGAGTTCTATGGAAGGGATAACGGTATCAGCTATGATCTCTTTGATTTCGGCAGCCATAATACTTTGATTAATAATGACGTGATCGCTGGGTTGAAGCCTTTTTTCAAAACGACGTCGTTGCACAAGAGAAGAGACACTTCCCCTATAATAGCGATAACTATTACTGCTACTTTGCATAATGACCGCATTAAATCGATCTTTTTCTATATCTATACCAACATAATGTGGTTCTGTCTCTTTTGTAGTGTCCATTACCTCTTATAATAACAAGGATTTAGAAAAATTGGTAACTTTTTTCTCATATTTCATGATATAATCTACCTATGAGCAAATTAAACAAATCACCATATCTTATTGCTTCGTCTTTAGAAGCTAATAATATTCCTTTCGCTTGGGTGAGTGTCATCGATAGCACCAAAACGTTGGGACCAACAAAGGGCAGGATGCTGGTAAAAGAAGATGGAAAGTCTTTTGGCACCCTCGGACTTATTGAATTTGAAGAAAAAGCATGTACAAATGCCATCGAATGTTTGAAACGAGGAAAAGGTGGCCTCTTTCACTTACATTGTGAAAAAGATGATACGTCAATCACCATTCATGTTGACATTGGTTGTAAAGGCCCTTCCCTTATTATGATTGGTGGAGGAAAAATTGCCATTGAATTGTCAAAACTAGCCTTTCAGGCAGGCTTTTCACCTGTGGTCATTGAGACACGAAAAGATGTTCTCAATAAAAGTAAGTATCCATCCTATTGTGATCTTCACTACAATGTTACCGTCAAAAAAGCGCTCAGCGAAATTTATATTGACAAAACAAGTAAAGTAATCATTTTAAGTAATAGTCTTTTAAGAGCAAAAGATTTGAAAGCTATAGCAGATACTTCTGTTCCTTATATTGGCTTACACAGTACCTCTGATGATTTCATAAATCTTCTCAGTGAAATTGAAATCGATAGCAAACAAATTCTTAAATTTCATTATCCTGTAGGACTTCCATCAAAGGATTATACGGCTTTTCAAGTAGCACTCTCACTTCTCAGTGCCATGCTGTTTGCAAAGCAAAACTTGAGTAACAGGAAAAAAGGAAGCAATAATCCTCCTATTATTGTTCGTGGAGCTGGCGAAATTTCCTCAGCAATTATTTTAAAACTCCATGGTGCAGGACTGAGAGTTATCGCTCTCGATATTGAACAACCGACCATTGTTCGACGATCATGTTCCTTCGCTCAGGCTGTATATGATACATCCATAGTAGTTGAAGGGGTTTCTGGAGAATTGATTAAAAAAGAAGAGAAACTCAGTGCAATGTACGCGTTAATTGAGAAAGGTATTATTCCTGTGGTCATTGATCCAGAGGCGACACTCATTCAAAAAGTACATCCTTTTATTGTCATTGATGCCATTCATGCCAAAAAGAATCTTGGTTTGAAAAAAGATGATGCACCTCTTGTTATTGCACTCGGTCCTGGTTTTACGGCAGGAAAGGATTGTGACGTGGTCATTGAAACAATGGTTGATGAAAACCTCGGAAGAATCATTACAGAAGGACCAGCAACAATCGTTTCAAAAGATTTCATTTTCCCTGAAAATCAAAAGAATGGAATAACCATTTTGAGTCCAAGTCACGGGACCTTCTCCTCAGGCTTAGCCATAGGCTCTCCCGTTGCTAAGGGTGATATTATTGCAGCAGTTGATGGTAAGCCGATTTATGCACCTTCAACAGGCAGTATTCGTGGTATTCTTCAATCTGGATTAACGGTAAGTGAAGGACTTGAAGTAGCTGAAATATGTGACAAAGAAGAAGATGAAATGAAACCTCATGGTTCAAATAGAGCGAGAGCTATTGCAGCAGGAGTATTAGAAGCTGTAGAAAACTTTATGATCAATAGAGAATAATCGTCAAATAAAAGAGGGGGAAGAGATTATTTGTCTCTTCCCTCTTTTTTTTACTCACGAATCAGCGGCATACTCATACAACGAGGACCACCTCGTCCCCTTGATAACTCACTACTATGAATTTCAAGCGTCTGTATCCCATTGTCTTCTAAAATTTTATTGGTAACGGTATTCCTATCATACACCACAATGGTTCCAGGTTTAATACAGAGTGTATTAGAACCATCATTCCACTGTTCTCTAGCGGCTGCAATAGAATCTGTGCCACCACAATAAATCAACTTCACATCATCACGCCCCATCAAGGTATTCAAGAACGTCACAAGATTACTACTTCCCTCAGTTACCTTGAGGTCCTTTTGCCAGGTACTCTTGATAATGAACGTTCTTACACGGTCGGTAATAAGAGGATGTACTACAAAAGTTGCTTTATCCACTTGGGTAAAGACGGTATCAAGATGCATATAGGCTCTCAGTGAAGGAATATAAATGGCTGCGACGGTATCGATGGTGCAATTTTTATCGGCAAAACAATTTTGCGCTAACAATTCAATGGCTTCTGGTGTGGTTCTCTCTGAGATGCCAACCAGCAAAGTTTTATCACTGAGGTTAAAAATATCACCACCTTCAATGTGATAAGGAAGTTGCCTATTATAGTACAATGGTACATCACGATAATCTTTATGATACTGGAAGATGTACTTGCCATAGATGGTTTCTCGTCTTCTTGTTTTACTATACATATGATTTAATGAGACACCGTCTCCGATAATAGCAAAAGGATCTCGGGTAAAATACAAGTTAGGGACAGGATCTAAAACAAATCGTTGACTCGTACTTACCAGGCGAGAAAGCGGATGATATTCTTTTTCTTCTACTTCTTCAAGCGTGACGCCATTCATTGTTTGTATGACTAAATCTCTATTATCTTCAATAGAATTAAACAGGTTATACAGCTCTTTTTTATAGGCATAACTTAAGGAGTTATCCCCACTTTCCACAAAGTCTTTAATGAAACTTTTTCGTATTTCTGTATCTTCATCAAGACTTTCAGCGACAAGTTTTGATAAATGCGCAACTTCAACACCTTGATTGAGTAAAACCTCTTCAAATTCTTTATGCTCTTCGATTGCTCTTTTTAAAAAGGGAATATCATCAAAAAGCAATCGTTCAAGAGCTTCTGGTGTCAGTCGTTCTAGTTCTAAACCCGGTCGGTGAAGCAATACCTTTTTTAGCGTATGTGTTTCACTTTTTACATGTACCATCTCAAATCTCCCATCTCATATCAATTTCCTCCTATTGTATTCCCTCAGAGAGATTCTATGCAAGTGGCTTTTGTACCATCAGCATTTGTCCTTTTTCTCCGACAAAAACACCTTCTCTTTTTCCTTAAACTATAAAAAAACATCTTGGATTTTTGTCCAAGATGTTTTTTGACAGACGATAACGTCTTATTCCGTTTCAGTTGCAAGCGTTGCTGTTTGCTGAACAGCTTTCTTATTTTCCATATTTGCGAAAATATTTGCCACAACAGCACCTGAAATATTGTGCCAAACAGAGAAGATAGCACCAGGGACTGTGGCCATAGCAAGATTAGGGAATGCTGAACCAGCTAAGCCTGCAGCAAGTCCTGAGTTCTGCATACCAACTTCAATGGCAACTGCTTTCTTTTTGGGTGTTTCCATTTTAAGTGCTGAGCCAATACTGTATCCTACCGCATAGCCAAGACAATTATGAAGAATAACTACCACAAATACGATGGCACCAGTTGTTAAGATTTTCACTGAGTTAGCACTCACAATTGAAGCAACAATGGAAACAATGGCAAAAACAGAAACAAGCGGCAGTATTTTTACTATCTTTTGCGTCGTTTTAGAGAAGAAATGATTAATAATCATACCCGATCCAATAGGAATCAAAACAACTTTAACAATGGAAAGGAACATGGAGAGCATATCAATATCAACGGTACTTCGCAGAAGAAGATAGGTGATAAGTGGTGTTAAAAATGGTGCAAGGAGTGTCGATACACAGGTCATGCCAACAGAAAGAGCAACATCACCTTTTCCAAGATACGTCATGACATTACTACTTGTTCCACCAGGACACGTTCCAACTAAGATAACACCGACCAGCAATCCAGTTTCCAATGCAAAGATTTTACCCAATGCAAAAGCGAGTAAAGGCATTACGGTAAACTGTGCAAGACATCCAATAATTACTTCTTTAGGTCTTTTAAATACAATCGCAAAATCACTTGGAAGGACAGTCAGTCCCATACCAAACATAATAACCATCAATAGGGGTAGAATCCATGTGGTTTTTACCCAGGATGTGGCGGAAGGGATGAAAAGGGAAAGTGCTGCTACAGCTAAAACAATAACAGCCATATGTTTCCCCACAAAATTACTAAGCTCTTCTAACTTTTGCATAAAAGGCCTCCTAAAAATTTAAATAGATAATATCCCTTTTCTTTTTTATATTCAACATCTTTATGCAATTTAGTGCATAATAATTCACATTTAATACAATTTTTTATACAAATATTGTGTTTAAACTATCTTAAGGAGGGTTAGTAAAAAGGTACCAAACAAAAATGAGCCTCATTTCTATGAGACCCATTTTTGTATACATCTAATTATCAGAGGGTTACCCTTACTTTTCTTTTGACCCCATAGGGTATGTTTACTTAACTAAGAGCAAAAAAAACAACAGTTTTTTACAAGTCTGTCCGCTCTTTTTCATAGACAAGGCGCCCACCTACAAATGTTTTTACTACGTCCATTTTTTATTCAGGAGCACGAAATCAGCATCTTTGCCTTCTGCAATACTTCCTTTTCTTTTTTCAAGGTGCAGTAATCGAGCAGGATTCATGGTAAGAAGAGGAAGTACTTTTTCTAAGGGGAAACTTGTAAACTCCATAATATTGTGTAATGCTCGCTCTTGGGTTAACGTACTTCCAGCACGAACACCATTGAGTAATTGTGCGCCATGATCTTTTACGACAACACTTTGACTTCCTAAGGTATACAAACCATCTCCAAGACCGGCAGCCATCATACTGTCGGTAATGGCAATGACTCGATTGAGACCTTTTGTTTTGATTAAAAGTCTCACTGCCGCTGGACACAAATGAAATCCATCACAAATAGCTTCGGTATAAATATCACTTTCAAGAGCAGCACCACAGATAGCAGGGGCATGCATATGGAATAACTTCATGGCATTAAACATATGGGTTGCAGAATTCACACCGCAGGCTATTGCTTCCATACTTTGTTCATACGTTGCGCCACTATGTCCCATTGAAAAAACAAGAGACTCTTTATTGTGTCGAATAAGGGTATCGATGCCTTCATTTTCAGGAGCCACCGTCATATAGGTAATATGATGATGAGCTCTTTCTTGATAATGTTGAAGCAATTTTTCATCAGCTTTACGAATATATTTCTCATTCATTGCACCTTTATAGGCCTGAGAGAGAAAAGGACCTTCTAGATGGATACCAATGAAATTACTTCCCCCCACCCCGCATTCCATGCTCGAAGAGAGGAGGTGCAATACACGTTCAGTATTTTCAACAGAATCAGACATGAGCGAAAGTTGAAAACTGGTTGTTCCATGGCTGGCATAATAATGAGATAACCGATCCACCTCGTCATGAGTGTGTAAATGATTCACATCAAGACCGGCACCACCATGCGTATGGATATCAATAAAACCGGGAACAAGATACAAAAGAGAATCATCACAAGGGTGAGGCTTTTGATCACATTCCGCATGGATGTGCTCAATTGTTGAGTGAAAGGTAAGTGAACCTTGGATAAAGGTCCCCTTGTGATAAATGTGTACATTATGAATAACCATCAGAATGGCCTCTGACTTGCAACGTTATTGACATAAATGATGGAATCATCGTGTTCCCTCAGAAAAGTAGAAGGAAAATGCGAACTCACTGGGCCAAAAGCAGTCTGACGTATCACTGCTCGGTGCCAATCTCTAAACACACCAATGCGAATACTTCGTGCCTGTAATATTTGCTTGAGTCCAATAGTGATTGCATACCGCGGCATACAATCGATTGCTCCATGTAAATCACCAATGGCATTAGCAACTCGGGTTTCCCTCGATATTTCAATAACACGTGTTTCACGATTTTTAAAAACTGCTGACTCCACATTTTCTTCTGCTTCATTGAATGGCAAGTGACCATTAATACCAATACCACCAAAGGCCATATCAACCCCGCCTATTTCATCAATAACGCGTTGTATCTTTTGTGGATCGGCTGGATCGGGGAAAAATCTCTGCTCTTCTGGAATAGTCAATGCGTGGGGGATTTGAGCATACACCTCTCTCTCCATAAATCCACGAAAAGACAGCCTGTTTGTTGTATCAATATAGTGCTGATTATCGTCGAGGTATTCATCCATATTGAGAAAATAACAATTTTTTAAACTGAGTTGCAACTCTTGTACCAGTCGAATAAAAAAAGGATATTGTCCAACAGGACCTACAGGAATAATCAGCACCGTAGGTGCACCCTTTGCATTATTTTTTTGAATAATATGAACCATATCGAGCGCCATCTGATAAAAAACTGCTCCACTATCACCTAATACGTGAATCTGTAATTTTCCATAAGGCTTGATTAGCTCCGCTGCTGTTGTTTCAAAATAATTTTCCATTGATACACTCCTTGTGATTGTTGTCAGCGATGGTAAACATTGTAGTAAGGCAAAACCCTTCTCCCTTTCACGAAACTGCAATTTTCATCGATGCAAACAAAGAATAAAAATCACACAAACATTCAAAAGATCAAGATTGACCGCTTCTCTGAGGAAAAGCAAACTCTTACACTCCAAACAAATGATTTAAATTCAGTTCTTCAACCATTTTAACGATTTTAGAGGTTCTTCGACATTGAAACTTTCGCAAAAGCATGGTTATTTGTGTTTTTACCGTAACAACCTCAACATGTTTGGCAAGTGCAATTTGTTTCACTTTATAATGTTTGAGTAAATATCCCACTAATTCTCGTTCTGTGGGAGTAAGACTACTTAAATTCTCAATAAAGAAATTTAAACCCTTCTCACTTTTCCGCAACCGTTGATATTCGGTAATCATGACCGATTGCACTTTTGATTCAAGATGTGCCTCTCCTATCGCTGCTTTTCTTATATGTTCACATAAAACTTCATCGCTACACCCTTTTACAATAAAATCAACCGCTCCCGTGGCCATTGCCGTTAATATGGTTTCTGTTGTTTCATGCGCTGTCAAATAAATTACTTTAATATGGGGATGATATTTTTGGAAATAATTAGCAACTTTAATTCCTGCCGTATTTGTTTCCATTTCAATATCCAACAAGGCAATATCTACATCAATCTTGTCTCCTGCATTTTGCGCTTCATAGCCTGTTGGCACACTTCCTACTACTTCCATATCATCTTGACTATTCAGCGTCATCTCAAGATCTTCTCGAATAATATCCATATCTTCTGCTAACAAAATTTTTAACTTACTCATGTGATTTCCCCTTATATTTTGGTAGTGTCACATAGACGGAAGTACAACCCATATGACTTTCATATTTCATAGATCCCATATGATCTTTAATAATTTTCATCGAGTAATTAATACCCATTCCCCAGCTATTCAGACTGTTCTTACTCGAAAAAAAGGGTTCTAATATTTTCTTTTTATTCAAAGATGAAATACCAATGCCATAATCGGTGATGGTAAATAATATATGCAATCGCTCTTCAGTAATATGTATGAGCAATGGAGCCTGAGAACCACTGTTCTTTTCCATCTCAGCTTCATACCCATTGGTTAACAAATTATAAAAAGCTTCGGAAAGATAGGTGATATCACCTAAGAGAAAAAGATGAGAAGCACCAAAGACATGCACTCTCCCATCTTGATACTTTTTCTTAAATTTCTGAATGGATTTTTCTATCAACTCATCACAGGACAGTGGAATTAAATAGATTTCATTTTGTCGAAAAGAACGATAGAGTGAATCTATCTTCAGAAGCATTTGCGTATTATTATCTTTAATATCATCGACAATATGAAGAATTGCTTCTTCCTGGATTCCATACTTTTCAAGAGCTACTATCAGCCTTTTATTCAATATCTTGTTTGCAAGTAATTGATTCTTGATTCCATGAACAAAAATATTTGCTCAGTTACTTGCCGTGATATTCTTTTGTCGGAGAACTGCTTCTTCTTTCTCTTCATTCCACTGTACTTGAACTTGACGATATAAGGTAATAAAGCCTAAGAGAGCCGAAACTAAGGAAACAATCACAATCGCCAAATACACCGATGAATTTAATCCTTTATTCAAATACCACAAACCTTTATTGGCCATCATTTCATTACGATAAAAGAGAAATATTTGTGCTGGATCTTGAGGCACATAAAAAAGAAACAAAAGGCTCATACTCAAGGAGGGAAAGCTACTCAATAAAAACCTGTCTTTAAACAAGCGACTGGATATATGACGGAAATTATCAATGATAATACTCCACGAAAAAAAGATATACCCAAAGACCCAAACCAGCGTGCTATCCATAATTGGCTCAATAAGAAATGGTTTTTGTTGAGACAGATATTCAAATAGTGGAGGAAAATATAGAATCAAAGACAATACGGGAAGCACAAGAAATAAAAACCATTTTAATTTAAGTCGTTTCAAAGAAGTCACTTCACTAATTGAAAAAGAAAAGAGCACCATACAATACGGGAAGGTATAACGCCCTATTGCAACGAGATAACTTTGAGTTTTTAACGGTATATAGCGAAATTGAAGCACTTCTTTTATTTCTTTTGTTCCAAATAATATCAGTTCAACTGAATGATTAATGCCTCCTTTTTTTGCAATAAAAATAAAAAGACCACACCAAAAAATTCCCAGTGTCACCGCACAAAGAAAAAGTAATCGGGCATGTACTTTATTATGTGTGACCATCGAAATGGTCACAAGAATGATAATCAATACAATGAGAAATAATAACATAGTAACTCGCTTCATTCGTTAAGGATTAGTTATGAAAGTATACCATATCCTTAACGACAAAGTTATTATTTTTAGTTCTGTGCTTCTTTCATGACATCAAAGAGTACATAGTCGGTAACAGGAGTACTTTGATCAACAGCATCTCCAAATCCCTTCTTTTGAATTTCGTACAATTTTTCCATTGTACCATCATTCACCTTTTTGTTAATTTCTGCACTTGTTGGCCATTGTGCATCATGTCTTTGAATATAAATTGAATCGTAATCAGCACCTTGCTGTTCTGCTACCCATTTACATGTTTGTTCAATATTTGCAGCACGATAATCTTGAGCCTTTAACAAGGCTTTACTAAATTTAACCAATACATCATGATTTTCTTCAGCATATTTTGGTTTCACAATCCATGAAGCAATAGAAGCTGTTTTATCCATGAAATCATGATTACTACTCATTTTCCATGCATCGCCATCCATCTCGTCTAAGATTGTATAGATATTAGGTGACCAAGCAGCACAAGCATCAAGAGCTCCGCTTGTCATAGCACTGACAATACCACTTGCATCCATTTCAAGACCAACAATGTCATCCATGGTTAATCCTGCTTTATCCAAAGAGAAACGTAAAATAGCTTCACTTGAAGTTCCTGATGCAAAACCAATCTTCTTACCTTTCAAATCTTTGAGACTATTCACGCCATGACTTTTTAAACCAATAACGGAATCACTATCACCAACTTGAGAAAGTGCAAAGATTTTCGCTTTCCCATTGATACAAAGCTTATGAGCTCCAGGTCCAATATATGCTAAATCAATTGATCCACTTTCCATAGCAGCAATTTCGGTTGGTCCATCAGAAAATTCAACAAGCTTAACTTTCAACCCCTGTTCAGCAAAGTAACCAGCCCTCATACCTGCAACAACTTCACTGAGGGAAGCATAGTTTGGCATATAAGCGATATTCAGTTCCTGCAACCCATCACCCTTTTGTCCTGTTTCGCTCGTTCCATTTGCAAAGAGTGCTCCACAACAAATCATGGCCACTGACAATAATGCACATACTTTTTTCATATAATTCTCCTTTTGAATATGATAAAAATTATTTTTTTTGTTCAAGAAATTCTTTATACACTAAGGCCCAAATTTGATTCTTTAGTGCAACATATCGATTGGTTAACTTTGTTGCCTGATTACGAGGATAAGGAATATCAATATCAATAATTTCTTTGATCCTTCCCGGTCTTGCGCTCATAATAACTACTCTTTGACCAAGAATAATTGCTTCATCAACATCATGCGTAATAAAGAAACAAGTCTTTTGTTCACTTTCCCATGTTTCCAGTAAATCTTGCTGCAATTGCGTTCTTGTTTGCGCATCCAGTGCGCCAAAAGGTTCATCCATTAATAATATTTCTGGATTTGCTGCATAGGCTCGTGCAATGGCAACTCGCTGTTTCATACCTCCACTCAATTCTTTAGGATAGTTGTCTTTAAATTGTTCAAGATCAACCATCTTTAGATATTTCATTGCAATCTTATCTGCTTCTTCTTGGGGTATTTTCTTCATTTGAAGAGGAAAAAGCACATTTTTATACACCGTTAACCAAGGAAACAGCGCATACTGTTGAAAGACAACTCCTCTCTCAGCACCAGTACCAATCACTTCTTTTCCATTACACAACACTTTTCCACTTGTGGGAGACAGTAAACCTGCCATGATATTGAGTAATGTTGATTTGCCACATCCTGAAGGGCCTACGACGGTCACAAACTCATTGTTGTGAATATTCAAATTCACTCCATTTAAAGCAATGACTTCTCCGCTACGACCTTCATACGTCTTACGAACATTTTGAATTCGTACCTTTATATCACTCTCTTTTCCTGCCATCCTGTTAATTTCCTTTCTAAAAATTTGATTATTTTTTCAATAATGAGCCCTATCACACCAATGGTTATGATATAGAGTAACATAGGTTTCGTTTCAAAATTATTATTCAACGAACGTATTCGCATTCCTAGCCCCGCAAAAGCTCCAGTCGATTCTGCAGCAACCAATGTGGTCAAAGCAACCGAAGCGCCAAGTCTAATGGCAGTGAGAATAAACGGTAAAGATGCTGGCGCTAAGACTCGTAAAAAGATATCTTTATCACTTGCACCAAGAACTTTTGCTGCTTTAATCAGTGTATCATCAATATTTAAGATACCACTATAAATAATGATGCTCATGGTTAAAAATGTTGCCAAAGTAATCACAATAATTTGTGGCTTTCGTCCAACCCCTGCTCCTATGACGACAAGAGGCACATAAGCGAGAGGAGGAATATTTCTTACAAATTGTATCCATGGTTCAATCACTTTCCTTACCGGTCTATACCAAGCCATCAGAATGGCAATAGGAAGTGCAAAAATAAACCCAAGTGCATAGCCTGCAAATATACTGATTAAACTACTTTGGATATCTTTAAAGAATACCCCACGTTTGATCATGACAGCAATTTGTTTTGATACTTCAATAATATTAGGAAAGACTCTACTCGTTCTTGGAATAAACGATAATATCGTCCAAAAACCTATCCCTATGAGCACAGAAAGGGCCAACCATCCTCTATTATGCCATTTTTCAGCTTCTTTATTCAGTTTCTTCACATTTGCACCTCCGAAATTTCTTGTTTAATTTTACCACCATATGGAAATATGGAAAGTATGATTTTTTTTCATACTCCATTCATTTCAAAAGGAATAAAAGAAATAGCAACTTCTTACTCCTTAATAATCAAGTAATTAGACAAATAAAATGAGAGTAAAAGAGGTATTAAATAATCTCAAATTTATGAAAATACGAGTACTTTTTAATTTTTCTTTTTTTTTATTGAGAAATGGAGAGAAAAAGCCCTATACTTTACTATAAGAACATTTTTTAAAAAAATAAAATAAAATGGGAGAAACGATGTTTATTGAATTAGAAGAAATGAGGGTATATCGCCCTTTCGTCGGGGGTAAATTATTAGATACTTTTTGTGGGGATACCAACCCACAGGATAACCATTATCCTGAGAGATGGATTTGCTCAACAACAGAAGCGGGAGATCATACAGGCTTATCCCAAACAAAAGATCACGTAACTCTTCGGTCCCTCATCCATGGGGAACTTGATATTCTTGTTAAACTGCTTGATAGCTATACAAGATTAATGATCCAAGTGCATCCTGACAAAGAAAGAGCCATGAAATACTATCATTATCCTCATGGGAAAACAGAGTGTTGGTATGTCCTTGATACACGAAAAATAAACAATGTTGATCCATATGTCTTTGTTGGTTTTAAGGAAGGAGTTACCAAAAAGATGTGGAGGGATGTTTTTGAAAGACAAGATATACCAGCAATGGAAAATTGTTTACATCGAATTCCTGTGCAAAAAGGTGATACCTTTTTTATCAAAGCTGGTGTACCTCATGCTATGGGTTCGGGTGTCTTTTTTTGTGAAGTCCAAGAGCCAAGTGATATTACGCTACGATGCGAATGGAAATCTCCTGATAATATACCAATGAAGGAATTTGATCTCAACTATGGGGGAAGTTTTGATACGATGTTTAATTGTTTTGACTACGATGGTGCAAATCTAGAAGAGACAAAAAAGCGCTATATGGTTCCTCATTCAAACCACATGATTGTTGATGAAAAAGAGTTTGCTCTTATGGATATACCTATTACAGAAAGCTATACCCTCAAACCTCAGAATTATGCAATTGTTATCGTTCTTGAGGGTCCTGATAAAGCAAAAGAATTTTATCTTGATGAGGAGCATACATTCTATGGACCTGGACGCATACTTGTCTGTTTAGGTCCCAAACGATAATTATTTCGTTTGTGCAGCATAAAGGGGAAAAATATGGATAATTTTACACTCAGTTTGAGGGATACATCACAGCGTATTGATACAGCTTTATTCGAAGCATATAAAAAATCTCATCGCTCTGCTTTGGCTCAAATTATCCATACGCCTCCCCTCTATCAAAACGATACAGGCTGGATGGATATTAACAAGTGGGCCTCACCAAAAAGAATTGCTACGTTAATCTCTCTCAGTACAGAACTGGCAACCAGAGTTGATACACTGGTGGTGATAGGAATTGGAGGATCAAACAATGCAGCACGAGCAACCCTTTCTGCACTTCAGAAGAAAAGCTCTATCAACGTCATCTTTGCAGGAAATACCTTGTCTTCCTATGAAACAGAACAAATACTGGAATCACTCAAGGGTAAAGAATATGCAATACAGGTTATTGCAAAGAATTTTGAAACCCTTGAACCCGGAGTTGCTTTCCGCATCTTGAGAAAAGATTTACACCAACGATATGGGCATCATGCTCATCGTTACATCTACATTACAGGGAGCAGAGGAAGTCTCACTGAAAAACTGGCCGACCAAGAAGGATATACTTTCTTAACGTTCCCTTCTGATATTGGAGGCAGATATTCGGCCCTCTCTGATGTTGGCCTTTTTCCCATGGCAGCTGGTGGCGTGGATATACAATCTCTCGTCCATGGAGCGCAGATAATGAAAGACTATCTCTACACCTGTCCAACGTTGCTCAATCCTGCATTCACCTATGCAACAGCTCGGAATTATTTAAATGAACAGCATTTCACCTGTGAAATGTTATCCTTTTTTGAACCAAGGCTCCAAGGATTCTCTCTTTGGTGGAAACAACTTTTAGCCGAAAGTGAAGGAAAAGAAGGAAAAGGACTTTTTCCCCTCTCTTCGTGCTTTAGTGAAGATCTTCATTCAATTGGACAGTATATCCAAGAGGGTGAAAACTTTATTTTTGAAACATTTATCAAAATATATAATGATGGAAGTTCACCAATTCTTATCGAGAAGGACGGAGTTGATGACCACTTTGACTATCTCAATGGCATGAGTCTCTCTCATATCAATCAGGTTGCAGAAGAAGCAACACTTGCAGCTCATAGTCATCGTTTTCCCTGCATCGAGATAAACATTCCTGTCTTAAATGAAGAGGCGATAGGAACACTCTTCTATTTCTTTGAATTTTCCATTTATCTCTCAGCCCAAATTTTAGGAGTAAATCCTTTTGACCAGCCAGGAGTTGAAGCCTATAAAAAAAGGATGTTTCAGGGCCTTGAACGATAAAGAGCTGAACATCGTTATGACAGAAAAATAAATAAACTCCAAAATTAATGTGCACCCCTGAACTTGAACAAAACCAAGAAGGGGTGCACATCACAAGAAATCTTTTTTATCTTATTTACTGACCAAATCGCTGAAGGAACTGTTTTGTTCTTTCATTTTGAGGATTACCAAAGACTTCTTCAGGTGTCCCTTTTTCAACAATCAAGCCACCATCCATAAAGATAACGCGATCACTAATATCACGGGCAAAGGCCATTTCATGAGTAACGACAACCATGGTCATCTTTTCTTTAGCAAGATCTTTAATGACTTTGAGAATTTCACCGGTTAACTCAGGATCAAGTGCTGAAGTGGGTTCATCAAACCAAAGAATTCTTGGTTTCAGAGCAAGCGCTCTCGCAATGGAAACTCTTTGTTTTTGACCACCTGAAAGCTGTGAAGGATACGAACCTGCTCGATCCTTCAATCCCATTTTATCAAGTAAATTCAATGCAATAGTTTCTGCTTCTGCTTTGTCTTTTTTCAACACATAAATCAACGCTTCAGTAATATTTCTTTTGAGGCTCATATGAGGAAAGAGATTAAAATCCTGGAAAACAAGTCCATTGTACAATTGAATTTTTCTCTTATCTTCCTTGCTTATTTCAACACCCTCTTTATGCAAAGTTTCCCCACAGATAAGAACTTCCCCACCTTCAATTGTTTCAAGCTGATTAATAGCTCGAAGAAGAGTACTTTTACCACTCCCCGATGGTCCTATAATTGAGACAACTTCACCTTGTGCAACATGAAATGAAATATCTTTAAGAACTTCATTGTCTCCATAGCTTTTCACTAAATTTTTCACTTCAATCATATATTCTTTGTTTTCCATAGAGTCTTCCTTAAATTTTGCCATAATAGTTCATTTTATCTTCTGCAATATCAAATGCCTTTGAGACAAAGCCATTCATGACAAAGTAGAAGATACCTGCAAGAAACAGAGGCCATGTTGAAAAATTTCGAGCCGAGGCTGTTTGCGCAACTCTAAACAATTCAGCAACACCAATAGTCTGAGCAAGAGCGGTATCTTTGACCAAGGTAATGACTTCATTTCCCATTGCAGGCATAACTTCCTTAATCACCTGTGGTAATACAATATGGAAAAATGTATGAGCTTTGGTAAAGCCTAACACTTTACCGGCTTCATACTGACCTTTTGGAATGGATTGAATGCCACCTCGATAAATTTCTGCAAAATAAGCTGCATAGTTAATAACAAAAGCCATAACGGCTGCAGTCATTCTATTCGTTGAAGTACCAAAGATGTAATAAGGTCCAAAATATACGAATATCAACTGTAAAATAAGAGGGGTTCCTCTCATAATCATAATATAAATGTTGATGATTTTTCTTACTATCCATATCTTACTCATCTTCGCTTTTGTAATCAAAAAACCTAATGGTAATGCAAAGATAAGTGTTAAGAAAAAAATCTTAAAACTCACAAGAGTTCCCTCTAACATGGGGGCGATTAAGTTACTCATATAAACCTCATTCAATTAATATTTACCGTATAGTAACTGAATTTATAATATTTTCCTATAAAAGAACCTCTTATCACCTCTTTTTTACGAGAAATATCCTCTTATTCCCATCATTTTAATCACGAACCAGACAAAGAAAAATCTTTATAATTATCCGATGAACTATTTCAATGTGAGAAACCACATACAAAACGGCACATGGTGAGACTTGATAAAAAGAGGAATAAATTCATCTCTTCATCAACGAAAAAGAGCCCTCCCTTTGTTCATGAGAGAACAAAAGAAAAAAGGACTCTTATCTTTATAATGAAATACATAAATAAACAGTACATTCACAGCATTTCAAACATAATAACTATTCAATCTATTGAGTAAACATTGCATCCTTATAAATACGAGGGATACCAACACTATGGAAAGCAACACCTTGTAAATTTGGATTCATCATGGTTGCATTTGACTGTTGATATAATGGCATAATGACCACATCATCCATCGCAATCGTTTCAGCTTTCTTCAGAGCTTCCCATCTTTCTTCTGGCTGAGAAACAAGGTCACCAAACATACTACGCTGAATTAAGGAATCATATTCACTATTACTCCACTTTCCAGAATCATGTGGATTTCCCGTAACAAACATACCAAGATAAGTTGTTGGATCAGCATAATCAGGTCCCCATGCTTTCAGTACCAAATCAAAATTACCATCACCAGTATCCTGCCCTCTTTGTTTCTTCGGTTCAACAACAAGATTCACTTTTAAACCTGGAAGTGTACTCTGAAGAGATTGCTGAATAACAGCACCAATATTTTGCTGGATACTTGCATCATCAACGAGTAAATCAAATGAAATTGATGTTACCCCTAGTTCCTCTAAGGCCTTTTGATAATATTCTTTTGCTAACTGGGGATTAAAACCAATATCAGAAGGATAAGCATTGGTCTCTGATGAGAAATCATTTCCATTTGTATCATAGGCAAGTGACGTTGGGACAATAGAATAGCTTGGAAGTGAACCATCTTTTGTGACATTCGTAACAAGGGAGTCTCGATCAATGGAAAAAGTAATAGCACGTCTCAAATTAAGATTGTTGAGTGCTTCTACACCCACATTATTGGGCTGCAAATACCAAAGATATCCAGCACCATAACTCTTAAAGTTTGGATCATCTTGAACTTGGTCAATTTGGTCCCCTGCGAGGGTAATAATATCAAGATCGCCATTTTGATAACTCATAAGAGCCTGCTGGCTATCAAGTAATACCTGATAATCGATGCCATCAAGATGAATACGGTCTGCATCGTAATACATTGGATTTTTTCTGAGACTAAAACGAACTGCTGCGGGACTATAATCAGTCATCATAAAAGCGCCATTACTCAAGAGCGTTTCAGGGGATGTACCATAACTCGTCCCAACACTCTCGAAGAACTTTTCATTCAACGGATAGAAGGAAGGGAAGGCAAGAAGAGAATCAAAAAAAGGAACAGGAATTGCAAGCTGGAATTGAACCGTATGATCATCAAGTGCAACAATACCAAGATCACTCACCGGTAATGTTCCATTGACAATTGCATCGGCATTCTTGATATGCGCAATATCACTGACCATATAATAAAATTCATAGGCTACTGTTGGGTCAACAGCTCGACGTAGACCAAAAACAAAATCATCTGCAGTAACAGGTTCTCCATTGGACCATTTTGCATCAGGTCTGATGGTGTATGTTCGTGTTAAGCCATCAGCACTCACCTCTTCACTTTCTGCAATGGCGGGAGAAACTGTTCCATCAGCATTGACCTGCATAAGACCATCGGTGAAATCAGCAATAATTTCAAAAGCCGTATTAAAAGTTGCTTGTTGTGGATCTAAACTATCCAATACTGCTGTTTGCATCACTTTAATAATCTGTGAGTCTTGCTCTGATTTATTTTGATTACTTTCACTTCTACCCCCAGCAAAGAGCACTGAGAGTGAGACAAGTGAGAGAAATAAAGCCATCATAATCTTCTTCATTCTTTCATCCTTTGCAAAGATTCTCGCAGAATCTTTAATTCATATTAATTTAATAGGATAATAAAGAAAGAGAGAACAAAAGGCAAGCGAATAAAAGGACGAAATACGTGATATAAGCCTCAATTTGGCTGTTAATTAGATGTATATACAATAATTATAAAGAAAAAATAAATAATAAAAAAGTTCAAAAAAACTCATTTATGATATAAAAGATGCTCAATAAGACAATAAACATGTCCAGTTTGAGGCAATTCGCCTCACGCATTGATGTGAAACAAATTCATATCAAGAATTCACTTCACATCATTTTAACCATATAAACAATTGTAGCTATTGAGTGAGGATTGCATCCTTATAAATACGAGATATACCAACACTATGGAAAGTTACCCCTTGTAAATTTGGATTCACCATGGCTGCATATGATTGCTGATACAATGGCATAATAACAACATCATCCATTGCAATTGCTTCAGCCTTTTTCAGTGCTTTCCACCTTTCTTCTGGCTGAGAAACAAGGTCACCAGACATACTGCGCTGAATTAAGGAGTCATATTCACTATTACTCCAATTTCCAGAATCATGCGGATTTCCCGTAACAAACATACCAAGGTAGGTTGTTGGATCAGCATAATCAGCACCCCATGCTTTCAGTACCAAATCAAAATTACCATTATCGGTATCCTGACCTCTTTGTTTCTTTGGTTCAACAATAAGATTCACTTTGAAATGAGGAAGCGTACTCTGCAGTGTTTGCTGAATAACAGCACCAATATTTTGTTGGAGACTTGCATCATCAACAAGTAAATCAAGTGAAATTGATGTTACCCCTAGTTCCTCTAAAGCCTTTTGATAATATTCTTTTGCTAACTGTGGATTAAAGCCAATAACAGAAGGATAAGCATTGGACTCTGATGAAAAATCATTTCCATTCGTATCATAGGCAAGTGCTGAGGGAACAATGGAATAGCTTGGAAGTGAACCATCTTTTATGACATTATTGACAAGGGAGTCTCGGTCAATAGAAAAGGTAATTGCCCGTCTTAAATTAAGATTATCGAGTGCTTCAACACCCTCATTATTTGGTTGCAAATACCAAAGGTAACCAGCATTGTAACTCTTAAAGTTTGGATCATCTTTGACTTGGTCAATTTGATCTCCTGTCAGATTAATCATATCGAGATCACCATTTTGATAACTCATGAGAGCCTGTTGGCTATCAAGCAATACTTGATAATCGATGCCATCAAGTTGGATACGGTCTGCATCGTAATACATTGGATTTTTTCTCAGGCTAAAACGAACCGCTGCCGGACTATAATCAGTCACGATAAAAGCACCATTACTCAAGAGCGTTTCAGGAGAGGTACCATAACTGGTCCCAACACTCTCAAAAAACTTTTCATTCATTGGATAAAAAGAAGGAAATGAAAGGAGGGAATCAAAGAAAGGAACAGGAATTGCAAGCTGATATTGAACCGTATGCTCATCGAGGGCAACAATACCAAGGTCACTCACCGGTAATGTTCCATGAATAATTGCATTTGCATTCTTAATTTGCGCAATATCGCTCACCATATAATAATATTCATAGGCTACTGCTGGATCAACAGCTCGACGTAGTCCAAAAACAAAATCATTTGCTGTGACGGGCTCTCCATTGGACCACTTTGCATCAGGTCTGATGGTGTAGGTTCGTGTGAGATCATCATCACTCACCTCTTCACTTTCTGCAATAGCAGGTGAAATCGTACCATCGGGATTAACTTGCATCAGGCCATCAGTGAAATCAGCAATAATTTCAAAAGCCGAGCCGAAAACTGCTTGCTGTGGGTCTAAACTATCGAGTACATCTGTTTGCATTACTTTAATTATCTGAGAATCTTGCATACGTGCATTTTGTTTCTCTTCACTTTTTCCCCCAGCAAAGAGCACTGAGAGTGAGACAAGTGAGAGTAATAAAGCCATCATTATCTTTTTCATTCTTTTATCCTTTGTAAAGATTCTCTCTGAATCTTTAATTCATATCATTTTACTAGGATAATAAGAAAAACAAGAAAGAAAGGCAAGTGAACATCATGGAGAAAAAACGCAAAGAAACCCTAATCTGTGTACTAATTAGATGTACATACAATAATTAAAAAGCAAAAATAAATTGTAAAAAAAATTCAGAATAACTCCTTTATGAAAGAAAAAGCAATAAATATGGCAATAAATACCTCATAAATAGCTTATTTTGGGTATAAAAAAAAGGAGTGCACAGCACCCCTTTTTTACAAGCTTATATTGCTTATTTTCCAATAACGGAAATATCAGAACCAAACCACTTGGTTGAAATTTGAGCAAGTGTTCCATCTTTCTGCATAGCAATCAGTTGATCTTCAACAGCATCTTTCAATGCAATGTCACCTTTTCTAAATCCAATGGCATATTCTTCTTCTGAAAGACCTTCACTGAGAATTCTAAAGTTCATTTGAGATCTTTGTATGGTATCATTTGCTACGAGAAGATCAAGAATTACCCCATCAACACCACCTGCATTGAGATCCATCAGAGCGGTAAGATTGTCTTTAAATTCTACCGTATCTTTCAAACTTTCCTTAAAATCAGCTGCTGAATCTAATGCATCAGAAGCTGTTGATCCACCTTGTAAACCAATGGTCTTACCTGCAAAATCTGAAAGATTTTGATAAGAAGAATCAGTCTTTACGACAATTACCTGTTTATTGAGTACATACGTATCACTAAAAGTCATCACCTTTTCGCGAGCTGGGGACTTAGTAAAACCATTCCAAATACAATCAATATTACCAGTTGCCAATTCCTGTTCTTTACTATTCCAATCAATTGGTTGTGGCTTTAATTCCACACCCATTCTTTTTGTTACTTCTTTTGCAAGGTCAATATCAAACCCAACAATTTCGTTATTTTCATCTCTGAAACCCATTGGTGGAAAAGCATCATCAAGGCCGAGAACGAAAACACCTTTATCCATTACCTTTGTAAGGGATTCATCTACTCCACTTGTTTCTTTTGCGCCTTGAGCAAAAGCACTTGTAACACCTAATGCTGCTATCAGCATACATACTAAAATTTTTTTCATACGAATCTCTCCATTAATATGATTGCGATTATACTGAATATACCCAGATTATTCTAGACCATTTTGTATATTTATGCATAATTAAGCATAAAGATGTAATATTTATTAGTTTCTTTCACCAAAAATCAATACCACCTCAACGTAATTATTATCACCTCTTTCCCTGCAATTTTTCTCTCTCCTTCTATTGATTTTAGCTCCCGTATTAGACGATTGATTTTTTGCAATACACACACTTTTTTCTTACAAACGCTTGCTCGTTTATGCATATTATTTGTACAATGCAGCAAGATAACAACCGGAGAAAAAAATATGATAACTAAAGACCTTGTAAAGAAAAAAGTGTGTGAAACTATCGATAGTCAAGCACAAAGAATCATTGAAATTGGCGAAGATATTTTTTGTCACCCAGAATTGGGATTCAAAGAAGAAAGAACCAGCAATCTTGTGGCATCTTGCCTCACTTCCCTTGGCCTAGAAACACAGAGAGGTTTAGCACTCACAGGAGTAAAAGCAACCGCTTCGGGCAAGAAAAAAGGTCCTCATGTGATGATTATGGGAGAACTTGATGCCGTTGTATGCCCTTTGCATCCACATTCTGATCCTGTCACCGGAGCATCCCACTCCTGTGGCCATAATGCACAAATTGCTTCCATGATTGGTTCCGCAATAGGCTTAACACCAATTCTTGCAGAACTTGATGGAAGCCTTTCTTTTTGTGGTGTACCCGCAGAAGAATATGTTGAACTTGCCTTTCGCAAGCAACTCAAAGATCAGGGAAAAATTGAATTCTATGGCGGAAAACAAGAATGGATTCGTCAAGGATTTTTTGATGATATTGACATGGGCATGATGTGTCATTCTCATGCAGGGGAAGAGAGAAAAAAATTTTTAATAGATTGTGATAGTTCAGGATTCATCGGACGAACCGCTCAATTTCGTGGCAAAGAAGCTCATGTCGGCGCCGAGCCTTATAATGGAGTGAATGCACTCAATGCAGCAACTCTTGCCATTGTTGCGATGAATATGCAAAGAGAAACATTCAAAGATTCAGAGCGAGTGAGAGTACATCCAATCATCACCAAGGGTGGCGACTTAGTCAATATTGTACCCGCTGATGTGCGAATGGAAATGTATATTCGGGCACGAAACATTCAGGCTGTTACCGAAAGTGCTGCAAAAATTGAGCGAGCAATCAAGGGCGCTTCAATGGCAATAGGAACGGAAGTCACTCTCTTTGATATTCCCGGCTACCTTCCCCTCAGACAAGATTCTCATCTCTGTCAGCTCAGCTCTGACAATGCACAGTCACTTTTAGGAAAGAATGGAGTCATCTATGGTGAAGAATTAAAAGGTGCAACAGATGCTGGAGACGTCAGTTCAATCATGCCTTTTAATCACCTTTCATCAGGTGGGTTTAGTGGCGTTGCTCACTCACTCAACTTTACTATTTCTGATAAAGAAATGGCCTATGTACTTCCTGCAAAATTGATGGCACTCAATGCCGTTGATTTACTATGGGAAGGGGCAACTGAAGCGAAGAAAGTGATAAAGGCCTACACACCATCCTTTACAAATAATGAAGAGTATTGCCAATTTTGGCGAGGTTTTTCAAGAGAATATTAAAAAATACGACACTCTTTCATCTGGCTTGGTCTTTCAGACTGAGCCATTTTTTCAGAGAAATCCTCCCTTAATGAGGGCAAAATTGCAAATAAAAGACTCTTGCTCAGTTTCTTCTCCTGAACAAGAGTCGTACAACGATACACAAACATGATACTCAAGAAATGAGTAAATTAGTTTGCAATACTTCTTTGGAATTGCTTAATCCAATCAGCCTTATGCTCATTGATATAATTGAGGTCAAACTGCTTAATACTTGCAAAAGCGTCTTCACCACTTGCAAGATATTGTGCCTTTTCTGCACTCATGGTTGCTTTGCTGTTACAAGGTGCTTCACTCAATACATCAGCAACTTGATTTTGTACATCTTCACTAATTAAGTATTCAACAAACAACTGTGCGAGTTCTGGATTCTCACAACCCTTCACGACGTTTGCTGTAGCAGCTGCAGAGAAACTTCCTTCTGTTGGATTACTCCATTTAATGTTCAATCCAGAATTATTAAGAAGAGGGAGGTTCATATCCATGAAGACTGCTGCTGCAACTTCACCTGTCGTGAAACCTGTTTGTACAGTACTTCCTGACATATAGAAAGAGGCAACATTATCTTTATTCTCTTCAAGAATCTTCATTGCTCCATCAATATTTTCCTCACTATCTCCAAGATCTTCAGCAAGACTAACGAGCAGGTATGGGCCTGCTGTACCAGCCATATCAGGAAGACTTAAAAGACCATCATAGTTACCATTGAATAAATCCATATAGGATTTTGGTTCAGGAACCATATCAGCATTATACAAAATACCATATCTCACAAGTGAATAACTTGGACCATATCCCTCAGCCTGCTGAGCGAATGGATAGAGTTCATCCCAACTCGTAACCACAGACTTATCAATTTTGTCAAATAAGCCCTTCTGAATACCAATTTGAGCAAAGTTATCGGATAAAATTGCTACATCAATTTCTGGATTATTTTTCTGAGCCATCAATTTATTCAAACGGTCAGAATTACCATTTGTTTCATCAATGAGAATAGTACAACCATATTTCTCTTCAAAATTTGCAGAGAGTTTTTTGAGATTGGATGCACTCCATCCCCATGTTGCAACGACAAGGTCTTGACCTTCATACGGGCGAGCATTTGTGCTTGTTTCGGGTGCAGTTTCGCTTGAACCACTTGCAAATACTGGAGTAGACAACATGGCGAGCATTGCCATACTTAAGAGTAGTTTTTTCATTTCATTTCCTTCCTGTTAGAGAGATTTATATATTCTAATCTCATCTGATGATAACCAAACACCGGTAGTATCGCCAGATTTCAATTTGAATTCATTCATATGCACAACCAAGGGATTCTCAAAAATACCCTTGATTTCAACGCGATAATAATCACCTTTGTAGATAACATTACCAATGGTTCCGATAAACGCATTTTCTTTCTGTGGATCAACTAATTGTATTTTTTGTGGTCGAATGGCCATTTTTGCTTCATCGCCAACAGTCACATCAAAGCATTGCGCTTTTTTCACACGAATTGGCTTTTCAAGACTCTCCACTGCAATTTCTGCAAAGTCTTCCCCTATTTCCTTCACTTTGGATGGAATAAAGTTTTCAAAGCCCATAAAATCAGCGACAAAAGCATTCATCGGTTTTTCATACACATCATGAGGATTACTTTCTTGCAAGATTTCACCTTTTTTCATAACGATTACTTTATCAGCAAGAGAGATTGCTTCACTTTGATCATGGGTAACAATAATCGTCGTAATATTGAGTACCTTTTGAATTCTCTTAATCTCATTTTGCATACTAATACGCAACTTTGCATCAAGGTTGGAAAGAGGTTCATCCAATAAAAGAATAGAAGGTCGAACCACAAGAGACCTGGCAAGAGCAACACGCTGTTGCTGTCCGCCTGAAAGTTGTCGAGGATATCGATTCTCGAGTCCATTCAAACCAACAAGATCCATCATGGTGTTTACCTTTTCTTCAATTTCTTGTTTACGCAACTTTTTAATTTTCAAGCCATAGGCAATGTTTTCAAATGACGTCATATGCGGGAAAAGTGCATAATTCTGAAAGAAAATACCCACATTCCTTTTATAGGCAGGAATATCATTTACCTGCACTCCATCGATAAGTATTTCACCTTCATTTGGTTTGGAAAAACCGGCAATCATACGGAGTGTCGTGGTTTTACCACAACCACTCTCGCCAAGAAGAGCAATCATATCCCCATCTTGAACGGTAAGGGAAAGATTCTTTACTGCAGTCAATGCATCGAATTTTTTTGTAATATTTCTTAGTTCTAATAATGCCATAGTGTATTCCTTTCTATTTCATAAACATGTTTAAGCCGACAACTTTCTCTACTAAAATAATGATGAGGAGAGAAAAGAGAATGAGTAATGTTGAAATTGCAGCTAATGTCGGATCAAAAGCATATTCCATATAGTTCATAATTCTGACAGGAAGCGTAATGAACTTTGGAGAATTTAACATACTTGCAAGCACTGCTTCATCAAATGAATAGAGGAAAGAGAGGATTGCTCCTGATACAATACCTGCTTTCACCAATGGCAGAGTGATATCAAACGTCGTTCGTCTTGGGCTTGCACCAAGAGATGCTGCTGCCTCTTCAAGAGTCCAGTTATAGGTCGTCAAAATTGAATACGTATTTCTGAAGATGTACGGCATGATAATGATCAAATGACCGGCAAAAATTCTCAGAGAAGCGGGTACTCGTCCCATCATGGCAAATAATTGCAAAAGGACAAGAGAAAAAGTAATAGAAGGGATATACATAGGAGATGCAAAGAAAGTTTCCAGCTTCTTTGCCCCTCTTACTTTGTATTTTGCCAACCCCAAAGCAGCAGGAACTGCTATGAGTAAATCAAGAAGCGTTGCTAAAATTCCCACTTCTAAACTATTGGAGAGACCACTCATAAAGTTTACCGAAGAACTGAATATATTATGATACCATTTAAGCGAGAAGCCCTTTGGTGGAAAGAGAACCAATTCAGTGGGACTAAAAGAAGCCAAGATAATGACCACCAACGGTGCCATGAAAAAGATGATAGCACAAATTGATACTATTTTTGTAAAATTACCGGTTCGTTTATCAAACATGTGAAGTACCTCCAATTCGGTTGTTAATTCTGCTTCCAAGCATATTAAAGAGGAAGAGGAAGATAAGAATGAAGAATAAGAGAATATAACTGATAGCTGAGGCCATACCCCAATCAAAGTTAATACTTATTTCTTGGAAAACCATCGTGCCAATCATGAGAAAGTTTGCACCTCCAAGCAATCGAGGAGTTACATAACTGGTCATACTGAGCGTAAAGACCAAAATTGATCCCGATAAAATACCTGGTGCTGAAAGAGGTAAAAGGATTTGGAAAAAGGTTCGTAAACGACTGCCACCAAGACTTTCAGAAGCATATTCGAGATTACTGTCGATACCCTGAATAATACCAGCAAGCGAAAAGATCATATACGGTAACAGGAGATGGACAAGACCAAGAATAACAGCCGTTGAGGTATACATAATCTTGATAGGACTATCGATAACACCTATTGCCAATAAAAATTGGTTGACTAAGCCTTTTTTCCCCAGAATAACCATCCATCCGTACGAGCGAACAACAGAAGAGACCAAAAAGGGAAATAAGATAATAATCATTAAAATATTTTTTGTTTTCGATTCACTTCGTGCTAAAAAGTATGCAACAGGATACCCAACAGCAAGACAAACAATTGTCGTAATTAAGGAAATTTTAATCGTATTCCACAAGATTCCTAAATAAAATGGATCAAGCAGAAATGTCTGATAATTTGCTATGCCGCCATCCTTAAAAGAGCTGAAGAGGATAAAGATAACGGGAATGACAAACATCACCAGTAACACGAGGGCTGCAGGAGCAATGAGAAGATAAAATTGTTTTTTATTATTGAGGACCATTTTCGCCTTCCTTTTCACTGATAATCACATCAATAAATTTTTTGTGAACGACATCAAGAAGTCCTTTATCGGTGAGCTTTATTTCAGGAGAAACGGCAAGAGCCATCAGCGTCATAAAACTCAGAGGTTCTCGATGTTTTACATGCAAAACATCGGTTGCAATGCGGGAAAGGTTTTGATATGTCTTAAAGTTTTCTTCACTTTCAAAATTACCCATCAAGCCAGCAATAGGAAGAGGCAGGGTCTCTAATACTTTGCCATGTTGTACGGCTACTAAGCCTCCTCCACACGAAATAAGCGTTTGTGCAGCAATGAGCGCATCTCTATCATTACTGCTATAGACAATTAAATTATGACTATCATGGGCATAGGTTGTTGCAAGAGCTCCCACAAAATTTTCTTGGCCAGAGATAAAACCAACCATAGGTTTTTGTTTGCCTCCATGACGAACAATAACCGTCATTTTCATAAGAGATCCCTGTTGTATCAAATCATCTGCAATACACACAGAATGCACTTCTTTTTTCGTTCGCGTTGACATCCCATCTTGAGCAATCACGTGAATTTCAGCCTTGCCGTTGTGCACGTTTTGACTGTTCAGTTGAAACATGTCTTCTGTAACGGATTCTCTATGCATGGAAGAAAATACTGCTGAGTTCCACGGCACTTCAGGAGATGGAAAGAGGACCTTTCCTTGTTTTGCAACAAGTGTTCCATCAACAAATACTTCTTGTGCTCTAAACGATGCTAAATTATCGACTAAGGTGATATCAGCACATTTTGAAGGGGTTAAAGAACCTCTATCGGTAAATCCCATGCGCATGGCTGGGTTCAACGTGACAAAACGTATTGCTTTCATCGGATCCAATCCTGCAGCGACTGCAAGACGGAGGAGATTATCCACATGCCCTTGCGTAACCAATCTCTTAATAGGAACATCATCGGTTACCAACATGATTCTGTCATTGAAAGGAAGCTGATTAAGGGTTTCCATCAATTCAGGAGTAATAAAGCTCTGTTGAATTTGCACATACATGCCCAATCTGAGTTTTTCTACAATTGTTTTCGGTGTCATGATGGTATGATCACTATCAATACCACAATCAATAAAGGCTTGTAATGCATCGCCTGCAAGCAAGGAAGAATGGCCATCAATAATGCGCCCTCTTTTCTGTGCTTCATTGACTATTGCAAGCATTCTTTCATCGGCAGCAACTATGCCATTAAAATCCATCACTTCACCCAGTCCAGCTTGAGGGTCTTCATCGAGAAGCGTTGATATATCTTCTGCTTCAATGCTACATCCAGGAGTTTCAAATCCAGGTAAAGAAGGGACTGTTGAAGGAACCATGATGGTTGCTTTTAAAGGGAGATTTTGTACTTGTTTTCTCAGTTCTTGTACACCAAGCGTACCAAAGACATTTGCTATCTCATGAGGATCAGCCACGACAGATGTCGTTCCCATGGGAAGAATAGTATTTGCGAAATGAGGGGGAACCATCATACTCGATTCAAGGTGCATATGCCCATCGATATAACCGGGTAAGGCGAAGCTCCCCTTTCCATCATATATCTCATGTGCCCTGTGGCCTCGTTCATCATTGCCTATCCAAGCAATTTTACCGTCAGTAATGCCGATAAGCGTATGAACGCTCTCCATCGTTATGGAATTCACAACGCGAACATTTTTAATTAAAAGGTCAAAAGGCCTTCTTCCCATTGCCGAATCAATAAGATTTTTTGTCATTGTCCATCCTAATACATGTGAGAGAATCAAGAGAATGACAAATGGGCCTTTTTTAAACAGGCAAAAAAGATATCATCTACTTTTCTCTTTCTTCTCTCTCTGAGATTTCTTGTTGTCGAGAAAAAGTTTGTATATCTTCACATTTTTTCTCTTTTGTCTTGTTTATTCCGAAGAATAAAGAACACAACAAAGCAAAAAATAAAGATTTCACACAACCCTCTCGTCTCTATCCTCCCTGTTCAGTTGGAACAGAACAGGATATTTTTCACAATAAATTCTCAAAAATAAAAGCATTAGTTCAGACATACATGAAGTTACAATGAAATTTAATAATGTGGTAATTAATTAAAAACTACCTTTCACTAAATTTTATACAATTCCATGAAGCAAAAATTTGTAGCTCGACTTTACTATTTGCTAGAGTATATAAAATATGAATATGTTATACTAGCCTTTTTCGTATATTTATGCGTGATTTGAATATAAATTTACATTTTATAAAAAACATCTCTAGGGAATAGAAGAAATAACGTATAAAAAAACGTGTAAAATAAAACCAATTTAATACTTAACTCACAGTAAAAAGCAAAAAATAAATACTTTTACTCACACAAGCGTAAACTTATATAGGTTGCAATAAAAAACTTTCACATCATGAAAAAAAATTATAGATGCTGTGAGTCTTTCAGGAAAAACACCCCTATAAAAATTGAACACCGTAATACATAATCTGAATTCTGCCTTTTTTTGTAATACTAAATCTTAGAAGCACTTTTCTTCTTCTTTTTACGCTTATTTTTTGGTAGACATTTATCAGGAATTTCAACATCAAATGCAGAGAAAATATCTA
>Ga0172378_10000283_pt1 | contig 43388 bp, 34 predicted proteins | sample GrowelOW332metaG_FD_119755 | JGI IMG/M metagenome (GOLD analysis project Ga0172378, IMG submission 119755) | Groundwater microbial communities from an aquifer near a municipal landfill in Southern Ontario, Canada - Pumphouse #3_1 metaG | ecosystem: Environmental > Aquatic > Deep subsurface >...
ATCAAGGATTACAATAAAATTAACGATGATGATGACATCATTGTCGCTAGAGCTAAGGCTGTAAAGACTAGAAAGCTGTACGACGATTACAAAGCTAGTCAGAAACAGCAATCTACTACTCCATCTCCAGCAGAACCGGCAAAAGTAATTGCATCGGTTGCAAAACCGAGTGCCCCTGTTGCTAAACCAGTTCCTAAGGTATCCGCTCCTGTTGCTACTAAACAATCGGCTGTAAAACGGAGTGTTATAACTTCTCCATATGAAGCTATTGATAAAGCTGGAGCTTCCATTCAAACAATTGATGATGCTAGAAAGTATATCTCCGATGTACCGCCTGAGTTTATCAAAGACTACAACAAAATCAACGATGATGATGACATCATTGTCGCTAGAGCTAAGGCTGTAAAGACTAGAAAGCTGTACGACGAGTATAAAGCTGGTCAGAAACAAGAGGCTGCTGCTAACCCAGCCGCCACTATTGCTTCAGTAGCTAAACCGGCTCCTGCTAAGGCTGTAACCGCTGCCACTACTAAGACTAATTCTGCATTAGATACTACTAAAGTAAAATCTCCTTATGAAGCTATTGACTCCGATGGTAGTTCCATTAAGACTATTGCTGATGCTAGGAAGTATATCGCTGATGTACCGCCTGAGTTTATCAAAGACTACAACAAGATTAACGATGATGATGACATCATTGTCGCTAGGGCTAAAGCTGTAAAAACTCGTAAGAGTTATGATGCTACACTCAAACAGAATGGTTCTACTCCGATCGAGTCTAAGACTGCTGCGCAGACTATTGATCCAAACAAACCAAAGGTTACTGACACCACTACTAAGAATGCTAAAGCTACAGCAGAAAAGCTTAAGATCACTCCTGATATGATTGGGCCTAACGGTCGAGTATATAGTAAGAATGACATGGCATATCTTACTAAACAGGGATACAGCGAAGCGACGGCAAGGGATGTATTGTCTAAGGACAAACGATATGCTGAGCCTGAGAAGAAAGCTTCTGAGAAACTTACTAAGGAAGACTACGGCGACTTCAAGAAGAACGATGTTGATTACTTGGTCAACAGAGGTTACACTCTTGCAGATGCTAAAGCTTTCTTGGCTAAGAGTGCAGATGCTAAGAAGAAAGATGATGCTGCCAAGACCGATAAGTCTAAACTCACTGAGGAAGACTATAAAGGTTATAAGAAGAACGACATCGATTACTTACTCGATAAAGGTTATACGCTGAAAGATGCTAAAGCCTTCCTTGATAAGGACAAAGATGCCGCTAAGAAAAAGAAAGATGCAGATGCTAAAACACCAACTGAGACGAAAGCCAAAGCTGGTTCTACTAATAAGGAAAAGGTAGATCCGTCTACACTTACCGAAGATGACTACAAGGGTTATAAGAAGAATGATATCGATTATCTTCTGTCAAAAGGTTATACGCTGAAAGATGCTAAAGCCTTTATTGATAAAGAAGCTGCATCGAAGAAGGATTCTAAAACTGCTACTACGCCATCTGCTACAGATTATGGCAAATTCCAGAAGAACGATGTTGATTACTTAATCAGTAAAGGCTATACTCTTGACGATGCTAAGGCTTTCTTAGCTAAGGACAAGAAATATGGTGGTACTGGGACTGCTGCTGCATCGACTTCAGCTTCTGGAGCTACAGCTGGAGAATATACTGATAAGTTTGACACTATGATTAGCTTGCTTTCGAACATTGCTAATTCACTTAGTGCAATTGCTGGTACTCCAGCTCCAGATGGAAATACCGGTAAGACTACTGTTGCTGGGCAGACTGGTTCTAAACAGAAGGAAACTGATGTGAAAGCCACGTTATCTGCAAAGGCTGCTAATAACCTCAAACAGGAGCGTATGACAGCTGGGTTCAATGCCATTGCTGCTGCTATGAATGTACTTGCTAAGAAGTAATATTTACCCCTCTACCTTAATTGGTAGAGGGGATTTTTATTGCGAAAACATTATCGTAAAGGTATTGAAATGGAGGTAATTAGAATGACACATAATGTCATATTTCTCTTAGACGCAGACATCCGTGTAGATTGTAACTTTAAGTCTCATATCGTCGGAAAAGTGCATAAAGGTGATGTAGTTAGCTATATTGATTCTATCAATGGATGGTTTCAATTAGAGGATTTTTGCTGGGTATATGCTAAAGATGAGAATGCAGTAATAGCATGCAATACTAGTAAAGAAGCTACTGGGATCAAAGTAGATAGAGACTTTATTTATTCCCTACAGTTATTTGCTGAAGACAAGCCAGCAGATGATACTACTAAAGACAAGGATAAAGATTCTACTACTGACGATAAGAAAAAAGAACCGACTGTAGCAGAGAAAGCTAAAGAAGCTGCTGCAAAGTTAGCAGCAGAGACTACTGCATATGCTAATGATATAGCTACTGCTATTAGTGAAATCGCTGGTGGCGACACTGAAGTCCATAATGGAGATTTGAGAATCAATAATCTCTTTGGTATATTTGGCATGCCATATCAATATCTTCCGACTCAAGATAGACGAATAGATACATCTGACTCTCTAACTGCTTTGGGAAGAAAATATTCTGATAAGATTGCGGCTCGTCTTCCATTATTAGTTATGGTTCCGGGAACTCCAAATTTCTTGGGTAGCTATTCTAGTGGTGAGAGTAAGACTATCATGCAGACTGCTATCGAAGGAGTAGTTGGTTCTGGATCTAATGTAGACGATCTTCTTTCAAAACCGGGTAAGTATTATGAGTTGAAGCCTAACTGGGCAGATTATTTCAACTATGTAGATGCAATGTGTGGCGCAGCTGCTATCTTCATGGGAGTTGGGAATGAGCAGATCAATGGTCAAACATTGTCTTCTTTAGGGAAAGGATACTCTTGGGCTAATTTTGCTAACTCATCTATTCAATCGAAGCTTAACTATAAAGGTGGAGTTGCATTCTATGTAAATTCAGAATCTCAGATATCTGAATCTTTCTCCAATGCCACGACTCAGTCTCAGTTAGCGGAAAAGATTAACTCCATTTCAGATCTTGGTAAAGAGATGCAGTTCCTTCTTGGGTCTAACGAGAATACGACCGTTGGTAAGGTAGCAGATCATCTTAAGACAGATCCGACTAAAGATGAATCTGTTATGAATAAAGGATTGAGTAAACTTGCATCTGGTAATACTCTTGTCGGTACTATATCACATTCATTCGATACAGTAATTGCCGGTGGTAAATTGATATTCCCAGAAATATGGGCAGACTCTCAATTCTCTAGGGATTATTCTATTGATATAAAATTGATGTCTCCTGATAACGATGACTTCAGTGTCTATATGAATATTGTAGTTCCATTGCTTCATCTATTAGGATTTGTAATGCCTAGAGGCACTGGCCCATCTGCATTTGTTTCCCCATTTTTGATCCGTGGTTCATATAAGGGAATGTTCAATATCGATATGGGTATCATTACCAATATGAATATCACTAAGGGTGAAGAGGGTGGATGGAATCATTTCGGTATGCCAACTACAGTTGATGTGAATTTCACTATCAAGGAATTGTATGGTGTAATGGCATTGGCTAATAACAACTCCTCTAACTACAAGCTCTCCAATAACAGTATTCTTATGGATTATATTGGAAACCTTTGCGGCGTCAATATCAATGAACCGGATATAGTCCGTACTCTTGTCTATAATATAATGAATAATAGTCAGAGGATGGATTCTTATGGTAAGAGAATCTGGAGTAGCATTGATCAGACTATTACCAACTCTATGCAGAAGTTATTCGAAGTTCACTGAGGGATTCGTATATTTTAAATTATTTGACTACACTAGGCTGAGGAAGAAATTCCTCAGCCTAAATACTGCTGAATGGAGGTATCGCATGCCGATAGAAAAAAAGAAGCGGCGTAAGTCAAGAAAAGAGAAGGAATTAGAATACGAAAACAAGTTTTCTATGATTCCTAGAGACTATAATGAACGACTAAAATGGATGTATACTCAGTATAACATCACTCCTAATATAGAACAAGAGATCATACAGAAGAGAGATCGAATGCTCAGCGAACTTTGTTATTATGACTTCTTCATTGTTCTTTATGAAGCCCCAGAGGGAACTCCTAGACCTAGATCTAGAATTGTTAATAGATCAAATCTAGCTGCTGCTAAGGGCCAAAGTGGCCCGTATATTCAGGTTTATTCTATAACCGGTGCTGAAGATCAGCGGTTCATGAAAAACTTGATGACTCAAGAAGATTTTAATGGGTATAATAATTTGCTTTGTACTCCTCTTAATATTACTTACAACTGCTTCTTCAAAACTCCATCGGCATTTAGTAAGGTAGATACATACCTAGCCGAGATTGGGATGTTAAATCCGATTACAAAACCAGATTGGGATAACATCGGGAAGAAATACAGTGATATGTATAACAGTAATATCTGGTTGGATGATTCATTTGTCGTATCAGGGACTGTTAATAAATGCTACTCCTTACTGCCACGGGTAGAGATACACCTAAAGTATCTTAACATGCTGTACAATAAATATCAGTATAATCAAGTAGTTAAAAGGATTGACGGGGATGTCAATTACTTCAAGTAGAGGGGTATTCACTATGAATGATAATATTTTGGAATGCAGTAAAACAAGAAGCAAGTTCTGTCTGAACAACTTCTATTCAATCGATCGGCTTCAGGATTTAGCCGATAGACTTTCTAACAATCCGGGATTGAAGAATGCTATTTCGTCATATAAGATCGATGAGCAGAATCTTTCTATCTTCTTCCAATTCCGGCAGACATACACAGGCAATTATACAAATAGCCTCGAATGGTATACAGATTCTAACGTCCGAGGCGTATTATATCAGTTCTTCCAAGATTATAAGATGGATATCGTGTCCATCATAGGTATTGAGAACTTGGCATACTTCTTTAAGAATCTGCACTTGCATTATTTCTTCAGTATGTATGGGCCAAATACTGTTGTCATAAACTTCATGTAACAAAAGATACCCCTCTACCGCAATGGTAGAGGGGTAAATGCTGTCAAACTACAATATTATATTTGATGTCAGGATCATTGGTATCAAGAGTATTTACATTCAGGAACTCTGGGACAGTAGATGCTTCCGCGAATGCATCTATATCAGTTCTGTAGATACTTTGCTTGATTGGCCCATATCCATTCATATCGATGAATTTGAAATATACTAACTGGTTACGATACTTATTGGTTATGTATGTAATCAGGTTAGGCATATGCAAATCGTTAATATTATTGATATCTTCAAGATACGTTTTAATATCTGTAGTTATATCTGCGGTAATATAATTATCGGAGAGCATAACAAACTTGACTTCAAACGTAAGAGAAAGATTCGTCTTATTGAGAAGAGTTGTCTTATCAATATTATACAGCTTAGATGGGCCATATGAATTGAAGAACTTGAAATCCAATCCAAAGCTATCTTCCAGTAATACTAATGCCGACTCAAGATAGATCTTATTGGTCTCTAAGAGTTTAACAAAAGCCAATACTCTATCTTCAGTATTCATGTACGTATATCTAACCATCGGCATCTTATTGATGATGTAGTTATACGTATTGGTAGCTGTCTTACCAATAGTGGTAAATGATGTCATCAAATCGGTGTAATCATAGTACAGATCTATACCTGAGTACACATCATATACATTGCAGAGGCTGTAACCATCAAGGTTTGGAACGTACTTGTTTATCGTCCCATCATTCGTCCCATAATTCTCATCCAACTTAGCTAGTACGTAGAATTTCATATTTACGTTTCTATCCAAGTAGATAGTAGCGATATTTGAAGTGCCCATACTATACATGCCACCGGTGATATTAATCTTACTGTTACGATTGATAATATCAGTGGTCTTAAAGTTGAATTTGAAGTTATAGCTATACGATGAATCTTCAAACGTATCAATTACTCCCTGAACATAGCCGAGAGGAACTTCATCACCATCCATAACCACACCGATTACTTTAACGAGGCAACTAATGATATTTCCATTGTCATCTCTATTAATAAGAGAGAAGTTCTCCGATACATTCTGCTCCAAAGTCATAGAGATCGTATATGTGTCTCTGTTGGTGTAGTACAACCGCTGCATCAAGATGGATGTAGCGATAAACTGAACCTCACACTTATCATTTATATACTCGAAGTTCAATGTCTTTGTGTAATTGAGTATATTCAGGTAATACTCGGTGAAGAACGGATTTTTATTGATCAATGTAAGGAATGGATTCATATATAAGAACCCATTAGCATCCATTGCTGCTAATTCTGTTCCATTAGTAGATGTTACACCACTGCAAGTGTTATTCGAAGTATTGTAGTAGTATTTACTACCCGGCTGAAGTACATAACTTACTGCATTGATATTGCTGAACATTGCTCTAGTAAGAGTAACGTCTAATGTATTCGTAGGAATAATATTATTATCCTTCTTGAGAAGAAGGTATGAATAATATAATCTCTCTACTTGATTATGAATCTTCTCCAAGAAGTATAACCTATGAGAATCACTGTTAAGGAAGTTGAAGTAATTATTCAAATCAGAAGATGTCGTAACAGATCCACGAAGTAACATCTGTTTAGGAATCTTTGCTTTGATTGTGTCTACTGTATCTCTATCCTTAGCATTTTCAGAATCCGATACTGGACGGACTAACATCCACAGGTTAGAAGTATATGCAAACCTATCTGTGCTCAACTGGATTATCTTGTCAGTGGAGTAAGGGAAGTTACATGTAGTGCCGAGAGTGGTGTAAATATGAACCGTCACCTCTGCATTAGCCCTAGGCTGATATGAGTCTCTATTGAACCTAATCCTGATCCTAGATGCATCTAAATACATGTAATTACAATACTCTTTTCCAGATTCATCAGTAAGACCATCATAAACAGGAGTCAGATAATGGGTTACTCCGCCTTCTACTACAGAGACGTTGAAGTATGCTAACTGATTTTCAAAACTAAACGTAAGTGTTTTAGTCTCTAACGGATTATTGACTAAGATAGTTTTGAAGATAGTCGTATAAATTGTCTGTCTAATAGTAGCTGGAACCATTACAAGATTCGTAGACCCAGAAGATATAAGACCAACTGCTGGGAGATATGGGTTTATGATATCAGATACTTCATTCGTATCTTTGGTATCCATATCATACATCGCTGTGTAGATATACTTACCAGATGGAAGAAGATTATGATGGATAATAATATCATAATCAGTATGATAAGTATAATTATTCTTATCACCGATAAAAATATCGATATTTCGATCGAAGGTGAATCTATCATCGACCATGTTATCTAAAAGCATATCCTCTGGGAAGCATAAGAATACACTCATACTTGCCGGAGTAGCTCGAATAGAATTGATACCCAGTGATAATGCATGAGCTAATACGTTCTTCTCAAACTTAGCTTTAGTTGGAGCCGCTTCATTGGCATATTCAGATGCCATAATTGTAGCATTCTCAATTGATGTAGAGAATATTTCCGACAGATATCCATAGATACCCATTGTAAGAGTATCTTCTGGAATATCTATGTGCTTTGCTTTTATGACATCCACAAATTCTTCGATATCGTAATTATCTGTAGACAATGTGACATCTGTATTTGTTCCCGACATTATAGATTTCCTCCCCACTTGAGTTTATACATCCCATAGTTACCCGGAGTCTTGTTAGTGTTTGTCTGTTGCGGCCATTCAATGTATGGCTTGGTAACATTCTCCCCACTAACATAACCATTGGTGACATCGAATATAGGGATGCATCCTGTATTACATGATATGGTTTTAGATAGATGGTTGAAGTCCGACAAAGTTACAGGATTGAGATCATCAACAAAGTCTGCTTTAAAGCTGACAGTGAATTTTAAATGGCCATCCTGAGGTATATCGGATAAAGCATCTCTTGGAACACTTGTTGGGATCACTCCCCAGAATTGCGCCCAATGTAGAATAGTCTCTCCATCCTCTCCAACGATGAATCTAAACATTCCCATTTTATCATGAGACACTTTGTTTATGATATAATCTTTGTTTGGAGGACTAACTGTTCCGTACCATTTTCTTTTTTCATACTCATCGTATACTTTGAACAGAGTGTATATCTCGAGATACTTAGTATCTTCAAACTCAACAGAGAAGTCTATATTTTCGTCTGTAGATTCTGTTCCTTTGCGATAGTTAAGTTTCGTGCCATACATATTGGCATTGGTCGTTGCTAAATCTGCACTAACTCCCGGAAGATCTACATTGGAAGTCTTTCTGTTGGAAAGGATGTTCATATATGGTTGCCCAGCAGTTACACTAGACTGCAATTGTTCCATTACAAACTGATATCCTCTGTTCTGAAGATCTGAAAAGATTGGGTTGTTGCTTATTTCCGGATTTAGAGATCCAGATGCATTGTATAAATGCAAATCTGGTTTGATGAAGAAGATATACTCTCTTGTAGTAGTTACCACATTATATGGGTCGAGTCTTGGAAACCGATGGAATGAGTTAAACAACTGCATGTCTGAACGTCTATAAATCCCGTTAGATCTAAGGAATCTAAGAAAGTTTACATCAGTGCTTATAGTATCACTAGACCACTCGCCATCTAATGCCGCTCGATCCTGTACTGCTGTGCTGTCAATCTTAGAATCAGTTGTTATTATAGCATCATCACTATATGCGTCATCTACTGTATATGGCATAATATTCCCCTCCTATTTACGTTACTATGATGTTTGGGGTTACAGTTTCCATAGCAAATTGTAATTCAATTATATACTATATATTTGGTATGGGGGATTCCATATACAATATTCAGGAGGTCATGTTTAATGAGTATCTTAAATGGAAAGAGAGTTCAGTCTCCAGCTCAAATGCTGAATGAGACAATTAGGAAGAAGGATGATAAGGCATATAAACAATGTCTTAACACTAACTACAAGATTCTCTATGAAGAGAAAAAGGAAGAACTAGAAAATCTGAAAGTACAAGTTGAAGAATTGTCTCAACGAGATAATCCTCCGATTATAGCAGCAGTGCGATTACTACCCGGTGAAGATAATGGATTCGAGGATACTCACAAAGCGTTTGGCTTTATAGATCCAGACTGTCCAGTAGTTACACTTCGCTGAGGTATTTATATATTAATGACTTTAAAATAGGGAGTATTAAGTTGCTCCTTATTTTTTCTAGTCACGACATACAAATAATCTTATAAGGAGGGATTGATAACGATGATGGATAATAAAAATAATCCTAAATGCATACACGAGACTGTTATAAGGGATATTGTCAACCTTGTTTCTGGTCTGGGTGCAAATGCTGATACTGTCAATAAACTGACAGGAAAAAATCATTCATTCAGAAACATCGCTAAAGCATCGCGAGACTTGACTCTTACATTCCCAGTGGAAGTATCTAAGGACGTTCCAGTTGAAGTCGGAAGTATGATTGCTAAGGCAATTGAAAGAAACGCTGTAGCTATGCTACAGATGCTTTTCTCTGCAATTGCGATCACTGATGCTGACGATGCGATTGACTATGTGAAGAAATTCCATACCAATCTTGATACTGATGGGAATATGGGTATCGATGACTTTATCGACATTACGGCCAATGCCGCTGCCGAGGGTGCTGGTATTGATATCACTGACCAGCAGTTGTATACTGAGGTTATGAAGAGCTTTGAGAAGTTCAGAGATCATTATCTGAATGAAGGAGTTTCTTCAGAAGGACTTGACCGGTTTAAAGTTCGGTATGGTGGTGGTAAATTCTATGTCAATGAAGCTCTGACAAATAAAGATTTGAAAGATGCTTATAGACGCGGTGCCGCTGCTGGTCGTGCTGATGCAAATCGGACTAGTAATAGCAGAGCCGAAAAGGCCAATCGTCAATTCAATGATAAGATGAAAGAAGCTCGTGCAAGACACAATGCTGAAGTTGATTCTTTGAAGCAGAGTATCGATAAAGCCAAGAATGGCTTTGGCGCTGAGAAGAATGTATCTACTATCAATAAGAATAATATTGATAACGCTGCTAATCAGAGTTTCTCCACTGATGTCAAGAAAGCAAATGAGCTGGTACCGTCTATGATGGTAATTAACTTCATCTCTGTTGGTGATGGGAAAAAGAATGGTATTGCTAACTGCGCAGTAATCGGTGTTAAGGCTCGTCTGGAGTACGTCGAATCCGATGATATGCTTGAACGTATCATTACGAAAAATGCCGACAAGAATGGTCTGTTCAACTTCCTCAAAGCAACTACGGGTCAGATCTCCTTCTGGAAAGATTTTGTATTCGCAATTGATCGGGCAAAACTTGATTCCATTGCCAATACAAAACGTGGTTCTTCGTCTCCTATCTGGAAGCTGCTTGAACATCGTGCTATCATGAGTAAGATCCATCGTTGGACTGGCACTACGAATGATGCATCTGCCATTACAACTCTGGTTATATCTAAGGCTGAGGCAGATTATCTTGAGAAGGAAGAGAGAATCAGAATTCTCAACCCACATACCGCTTTCACAGTAATGAATGCATATAACATCATGTGCTTCGTTGTTGTTGATGAGGCATTGGAGAAAGCTCACTTCTTATATGACAATGGCTCGAATTCATATGAGGTAATGTCGTTCAATAGCCTTGAGCGAGAAGATGGTAATGGAGCATATAAGAAGGTTATCAATCTTCTCACCAAATCTAGATAAGGAGGAACCATTAGATGCGTAAATATATCTCTGAAGTGTGCTATAAGTACATGGATATGGATGACCGTGATACACGGAAGGCCATGCTTATGATGGAAGATACAGACCAGAACTCTGTTCTTCTTTCTCTTACGAGTAAATTGTATGAGATGATCATCGATAAGACGGTTGATATTGACTTTGGTGATATCCCTAAGACTAAAGGTGATATCACTATGCTTGAGTCTTATGAAAAGATTCTTGAGTCTACCAGCACTCTTACTGAGATCCTCAAACAGTTCCATCAGCCGACTGAACCTATCGATGAGATCAATAAAGCCATCGATAACATTGAACACCTCAAACCAGTGTTTAAGAAGGGCTTTCAGACAAACATTGAGATTATCAAGACTACGTATAATACGATGGTTCTGAGTGTCATCTCTTCGTTGTCTTATATGATTTCTGTATCGGTTTATTATGTGAAGTCCCCGGGAGATACTTCATATCAGATCACTTTACAGAAATCTGGAGTGTCACGAACTAAGGATACGCTTGTATATGAGAGTCTTGTCTCTTTCAATAAGGCTTGTAAAGACCATCAGATTGAAACTGCATTCAATCCGCTCATCAAATCCAAAATCCGTAGTTTCGCTGGATCTGCAATGGGTGTGGGCGCTATTATCTTTGGAATCGCTGCTGTTCTTATGAACATCTTGCCGATTCTCCGTGAGCTTACGTACTTCTTCTATGTGATGAGGGCTAGGTTCTCTGAGTATCTCGATGTTCAGGCCGATATGCTTGATATGAATGTTCAGCTATTGAAGTCGAACCAGATCGAGAGTATCGAAGACAAGAAGACTGTTATTTCCCGTCAAGAAGCTATCATCCAGCGTTTCCGTAAGATATCGGAGTTTTTCTCTGCGAATAACAAGACCAAAGAAGCTCAGGCCGATAAGCAGATCAAAGAAGATAACAAACGGTATAAGTTGAATGATATCGTTGACTCCGCTCCGGATTCTATCACTGACAGTTTATTTTAAAAGGGGGTGAAATATAAATGAGACATATGATGACTAACTCTGAAGCTATTCTTGAACATCTCAGGAAATCGGCAGAACATGCTGTGCATGAATCTGCAAAGATCAAACAGCCGGCGAAGAAAAACATTATGCTCGAGAACAGTCTTAGAAACTATTCTAAGAAAACAGCTATTGCTGAGTTCACAGAGAATGTACTTTCTTTTTTGATGGAATCTGCCATCGAAACCATCGTCAACCACATTCTGGAACAAGAGGGTGGTGATGAAGAAGATAAACGCCTTGCTAAGAGTGCTATCCATACTGTAATGGAGTCTAACAACCCTATGGAGATGGTTAATAAGATGGCAACTCGCAATGTTCTGACGTCGAGTATCTCTGCTTATTGCATTGAGTATACTAATCTTATCGTCGAATCTGCTAAGAAAGAACATTCTTGCGATAAAGACGAAGACATCGACTTCAAGATGGATAAGCTTATCGCCGATGATTTCATCGAGAAGATCAAAGATGTAGTTCCAGCACGAGCTGTCAAGCTTATTCGCACTCGAGTCGCTAAATCAATTGATGATTTCATTACTCAGCAGGCTGAGGATAAAGCTACAATTGTGGATATCTACAATAAGGCTAATGATAAGATCAAATCCCTTCCGGCTGAGACGAATGAGAGTGTTGCTGCTGATTATCGGAGAATGGCTAAACGCGCAACGAATGAAGTATATGATCATCCGACTAACTTCTTCGGTGCTATGGTTCAGTCTCTTGGCGAGAGTGCTATCAAAGACAAGAATGCTATGTTCGTAAACGAATCTGGTATCCTTGATTCTAAAAAGGTTATCAATACCAATGCAGTAGTATTTACTGTATTGGAAGCAGTAAATACTCTCGAAATCTGTACTATCAGTGCTGATGACGTACGTGAGATGCTTACTAATAACTAAATTTGGTATAATATGAGTTGGCTTATTTTATTAAGTACAAACATATAAATAAATCAGTGCGTTTGGCTAGGAAGTAATCGCCATGTCATCCGTATTGTAAATTTTGCGATTGTTTTGACTACGGTCAATCTATTGAGGAGGAATTTTGCAATGATTATTGAAGAAAATGCTACTGTAAGCGAGTCTGTAGATTTCGACGAACTGCAGGACATGGCTCTCGAGAATGCTGTTCAGGTTGAGGCCGCTTATGGCGACATGATGCTTGAATGCGCTCGTAATGAGTTCACGATGTACAAAGAAACCGGCAAGATCGACGCTGTCAATGAAGGCGCTATCGACAGCATCAAGAAATGGATCAAGAAAGCATGGGAGAACCTGAAGAGGATCTTTACGCGTGTTATCGCTAAGATTCGCGGCTGGATTGGTAGCTCCAAAGGCTTCTACAACAAGTATGCCAAAGAGATCGAAGCTGGTGTATCGAAAGTTTCTGGATTCAAAGGCTACACGTATGCTGGTGTTCCGAAGATTGCTGGTGGCATCAAAGATATCTACAGTGATATCATGAGTTCGATGCAGTCTGGTGGTACGGCTGGTATGGATGCTAAGGGCGCAGAAGCTAAAGTTCTGGGTGCTCTGGGTGCTAAAACTGACGGCGATTTCAGCAAAGCTGTTAAAGAGCTTGGCCGTGGTGGTACCGAGAAAAAAGATATCACTTTCAACATTGCAGATATCAAAGACGATCTGGTCAACGGCAAAGAAGTTATGACTCAGATCAAGGCTGCATTCTCCGCTGCACAGGCTGCTTTCAACATGGCTGAAAACGGTCTCAGTGGCGATAAAGAAGCCAGCAAATCTATCGAAGGTGCTCGTGTTGCTGTTAGCAAGATCAATACGGTTTGCAACATCGTTACCGGCCTGCTTGCTGAACGTCTGTCTCAGTCCAAAGCTTATGCTTCGGCCGCTGTTCAGGCTGTTAAGAAGGGCCCTAAATCCGATGATAAGTCGACCAATGAGAGTGCTGACGACATTGAAAACTGGTTGCAGGAGAATGGTCTTACCGTCTAATCTCAATCTGAGTTGAATAGATGCCCCTCAGACTTAAGTGTCTGAGGGGCGTTCTACTGTCTGGAGGATATAATGAAGAATATATTCAATTTCGAAAACAATATCAATTCTCCTGCCTTTGCTGGAGAGAGTTTTGATCTTGAATCTTGTGTTATTGAAACACTTGAGTTTCTTAGAGAAGAAACTATTCTTGAATCTGAATTCAAGATTTCCGCATATACCAGAATCGCAACAACTACGGATAGTGATGTTATTCATGAATCCGTAACCGATATGGTAAAGTCATTCAAAGAAAGAATATTGAAGATCATAGCTTTTCTCCGTAAACAGGCAACTAAGTTCTTCAATAGCGTCGCTAAGTTTATCGGTACGAATAACTATGTGACTAGGAATATCGATTATCTGAAACTCGCTGGGAAAAAGAAGTATGAATATAGCGGGAAGTCATATGATTTCTCTCTGTTTGATACATTTACCATTGAACCATTGGCTGAGATTAAAGAAGCAGTTGACAAAGTTCGTAGCTTCTCCGTACTCGATGCTAAGAGTATTGATGAGATGGTGAATACTATCAAAAACGAATTCTCTCATTTCAAGATAGATACGACTACCCTTGAGGTAATCCGTGGAAAGATCATCGGTGAGAACAGAACTGTTGAGAAGGCTGGGTTGCTTAGTGCAGTCAACGATAAGATTGTCAGCACTGGTAGTAAAACTGTATCGGAAGCTTATCTGAAAAAGATAACTGTGATGTATGATGGCAAGTACATCAAAATGTCTGATAAGGTTACTAAGGCAATCGATAAAGTCGAGGGGATGTATAAAAGCATTATCAAATCTCTGGAGATACTTCAGAAGACTCTTGATGGATTTGCTAAATCTGAAGACAAAGAGAATTTGTTTATCGTTGGGTCTACATACATTAGCATGATCATCGGCCTTGTAACATCAATCAATGCAGATATCATGCTCGTCCTCAGCACAACTATGCAGAACTTCAGACGTATGATCACTGAGATGAACAGAATTGCATGTGAAGTTATTGCATTCAACAAAAAGGAGGCAGATGCTAAATGATTGATTACAATGAGATGGAAGCTCTCTGCCAATATTTGATTGAAGAGGTAGAGTATAAGAATAAACTTGCTAAGTTTACTCGTAGTGCAGATATAGGTGGAGATAACACCATTGGTCATAATCTGATGCTGGATATGGTTAAAGATTCAGCTATAAAAGTTGCTGCATCTGAATTCAAAGCCAATAATGTTGGCTTTTATACTACTCAAGAAGATACTTGCGGTGATGATTATGTATTAACAGTATTTTCTAATGAGAGTAAAGAATGTGTTCAACGAGTGCTGAACAGCTTAAATATGAAGTATGGCACTCGCCACATGAAATTCTTTGCTGACCCTAGTGGCAATAACATAATCATTCGTGTTAAATTTATCACTGCTGCTCCTACGATTAATTTCATGAATGAGGCTGATAACGCTGCGGCTACACAGAAAACCTCTTCTAACATTGCTGATATTATTAAAACGATTGTGACGAAGTTCGTCAATTATTCGAATAATAAGATCAACTCTAACAAAGAGTATCTCTCTACCATGAAAGACAAGATCATTGCCAAAGTTCAGGGTGAGAATGTTCCTATCGAGATGAGAGATTATACCAAAGGAACTGCAAACATCAAGGGCTTTAAACTTGTTCCATTTGAATCTATCCAGTCTAAGATCACCACTCCGGGAGATAAGACTGCTTGTGAAGCTCAGATGAAGTCTATCCTTCTCCCTGCATATACTGATCAGAACGTAGACTTCCGTCAGTTCTGCAAATCATACTTCATGGGTGGAGACGCGATCAATAAGACTAATATCAATAGTCTTAACATGCAGGATATCTATGATTACTGTGCTAACTTCAATACCATTGAGAATGATATTGTCGTTAATATGAACAGCCTAACTCGTCTTGCATCTACTGCTAATCAGAATGCTCAGGCAATCAAGCAGAATGATGCTAAACTCCAACAGGAGAAAAACGATGCTGCTCAGGCTAAACAGCAAGCACAACAGCAGAAACAAACTCAGCAGCAAGAGTCTGCGAGAACTCATGCTATTCGCAATCGTAATATCATTGCAAGTATTTTCAATGAAGATGCTCCTGCCCCGGCACCACAACCAACTCCTCAGCCGACAAATGGTGCTCAGGCTGCTCCGGCGTATAAGATGTCTATGGATAAGTCTGCCAATGCGACTAATCCTCAGACTCCGCCGAGTGCAAATACAAACACTCCTGCCAATAACCAGCCAGATCAGACTAAGACGTTGAATAACACTGCTGTTATGATCAATGCCTATCGTACGATCGCTATGGCTATTATCAGCGGTGAGATGTTTGCGGCTAACACAATCTATAATGATTATGTAACCATTATGAAGACTCATGCTCCTGAAGCATCTGCAAATTCTGCACCGGCTGCTCCTCAGATGGTTCTTGATAATCCTTCTGACACGCTGAACAAGATTGCTCAGATTCAGAAAGAGACAGACAAGAATCAGCAGACTAAAGATATCACTGACTTGATCGCTCAGGTCAAACAGAAGAATCCATCATTTGCAGGTGGGTTGAATGATATCGCTAGTGCTGCTAATAAGCTAGTTGCTCAGCAGAAACAACAGCAGCAACCCAATACCAAACCTAGCCCAAACCAGTCTTAATATATCCCCTCTACCGTAATGGTAGAGGGGTAAAATGATACATAATTGTATACTATAATAATGAAAGAGTTTCTAAAGATATGTAATTTGGGAGGATTAGAAAATGAAAGTAATGAAATTGCAAGATATTAAACTAGGGTGCATATACTATAATGAGTTATGTGGCCAACGAGTAGATTATCGTCTTATTGGAATGCATAATAACAGAATCATCATGGAGCCTATTGGCATTAATCAGCATTATGTCTGGGATGATCATTTGGAAAGAGATTTCACAAAACTCAATCCAGACTATGTAATTAGCATAAGCAAAGGAAAAGATGACGCAGTTATTTCTCTGAGTATAAAAGAAGATATTATACATATGCGTAAACCATGTTTCTCTGCATATAAGAATCCCGGTCAGCCAGTGTTTACGGTATTGAGTGAGGCATACGATATATCTAATATGGATACTATAAATATTGGTGGATATATCATGAATAGTGTGGTTGATATTGTAACGTGTATTCCTCAGGCATACCTTACTAAGAATAACATAACTAGGACTGATCTGGTTAAGGCATTGGAAGATCTATGTATCATGGGCATGGTCGATATGATGTATAACATCAAAGAGTTCGACGATATCATCACCAATGAAGAAATCATGGAAGATCAGTTGGATACTTTACAAAGATGCACAACAAATAAAATGAGTGATATCACTGTAGTTGAGTATGATAAGGATATCATCCTTACCAGAATCAAGACTAGTTATAATCTCATTAGAGATAAGACTAACAAGCTTTATCTGGTTTCATATATCGCCAATGGGTTCTATACTCCATGTGTAGACGTATTGGATGATGATGATATTACAGCCATTCTTGGTCATAAACTGGCCAAGTAATATTTAAAATAGTTGTATACTATATTAGTGAATGAGGGTAACTAGTAATAAATCCAGTATGATAACTATGCTGGTTGTAAATCTAGGCGACCTTATTTTATAAAAAGGAGGTAGCTATAAATGAAAAGCTACGCAGAACGTCACGGGAAGATCAACAACAGTAACACACAGGGAGAGCAGACCCGGGAGAAGAAAACTGGCCCGAAGGCCACGATCAAAATCACTCCGGCAGAAATGTCCGGTGTGGTCAAGACCAAACTGGTTTCTACGAACCAGATCAACCAGCTCGTATTCAACATCTTCAGAAATACCTGCCCTGAGGTAGAAGGTGTTTGGATCGATGTGAGCGGCATGGGTGTAACCTGCGATGTGTATATTGCAGAGCATCAGGAAATGAATGTGGCAAGCATGGAAAATGTTATCCCACTCATTCGCCGTAAAGGTGAGTCCAAAACGTCCGGCCCGATGAGTGTCATCAATCGGTTCAATGCTCGTAACAAATCGAGCAATTTCTATGAACTGACTGAAGAAGGTCAGGATGCACTTGCTCCGTTTATCAACCGCAGTGTATTCATCGGCGACTTCAAAGACAATCGTATCGACTGGCGTCGTGTGGTATCGGAGATCTGTGAGACCGATATCTACAACCGTACTCATCGTTATCTGAAGGTATCGCTCGATATCAATCGTGTGCTTCAGGCAATTTACGGCAAGACCAGCAAGAATGGTGAAGAGTATCTGTATTGCGTCAGCCCGGCTCGTCCGCTGATTCAGCAGACCGCTCAGAATGGTAATATCATTACCTCGAGCTGGATCTACTCTATCATGCAGCTCAACAATAACACTCTGAGCGAGATCATCGCTGAGAGCGGTATTGGCGGGAGCACTGTTGGTTCGATCAACATGTTCCGTGGTTAATCAATCGTAGAGAATTTATATCAGGTACCTTTGCGGGTACCTGATATATTTTTTATTTTTAGGAGGTTTTATTTTTATGCAGGAATATAAATACACTCTTGACAAATCTCTTGATGAGGTAGTTGATGAACAGGGAAACGTAGCTATTATGCTTCGTAAACTTGGGTGGAATACCAGTGAACCGAAGGTGGAACTTCGGAAATGGTTCATCACTGAACAAGGTGAACGCCCATCTAAAGGTGTAGCATTCTGTACTCCAGAAGGCCCGGGTAATCTGGCTAAGGCTTTGATCCGTAATGGATTCGGCCATACCAATGAATTGATCAGTGAGTTGAAAGAACGCGAAGATTTCGATGAAGCTTTGGCTCAGGTCATCGGCAAACAGGCAGTGAAGAAAGCAAAAGACACTGTCGTGAAAGAATACTTCGATCCTAGGGAGGCATTGCAGTGAAATACACTAAAGAATCATTTGTCGGTGCTGACAAATATTGTGGTATGCTTGTTCGCAGTAAGAACGAGACTCTTCGCATCAAAGAATACCGTGCTAATAAGTGGACGGTTGTTGATGCTGAAATGAAGCATAAGCCGGTCAAGTATGATGATGACTTCATGAAGCACTTCAACCCGATCAAGAGCAAATGCTTTGTTGGATTCTATTTCGTCAACTGCTCTACTCTCGGTCATCCGTTGTATGATGTCGCGGCTGTCGCTTGGGTTGATGGTGAGTGTCGTCTGATTGCCCGCCAGATGATGAAGCGTGATTCTATCGCCGGAATTATTCCTATCGCTGGAGGATCTATTGCTAACAGACCGGGCGCTACTGATAAAGTATCTTGGGCTGTGAACAAAGGATTCGATCAGATGTTCTTTAATGAGAAAGATGCCATCGGCTTGTGCACTGTAAATGTATATCCGAATGACAGTATCGAGACAATCAACAGTCTCGTGAACTCCAAGTTCAGAAGTATTGTATCGTCTTATCTTATGAGCATCAATAAGAAAGGTAAAGTTCTCAACGTTGGGAGAGATCTCAAAGAATTCATGAAAGTAACTGAGTTCTATGACAAGCTTCAGGCTCTTATGAACATTGTGCTGTTCAAGGAAGATGCAGTCGGTGAAGTTGATTCCGATGAGTATAACAAGTTTATCGAAAAGAATTTCAAGGATCTTGAAGATGTTACCATCGACCCGGTTCATGTAACTGGCAAGCAGCCAACACTTCGAGAAAAAGCTTTGATAAAGATTTTCATCAAAGATTCTACCGGCCAGCTTTTCCTTGCTCAGTACAATGCACGTAAAGGTCAGGAGTTGATTCCGGATGGCACTAAGTGATTCTGTAAATAACTCTGGATCTTCGGATTCAACGGATAAACCATTGGTGCAGTTTGAAGACTGCACCTATGATCCCGACTGTAAGTACAAAGATATTAACGGCCGTTGCATCTTCGAAACCTGCATTGTTCAGAATGAACTTCCACCTACTACACCTCTATGGTATTTTGAGTGCATAGCATGTGGAAAACCAGATTGCATTAAACCTAATGATATGAGGATTCATTTCTGTAAGACCTGTATTGATCAATTACAGACTGCTCAGAAACTTCCTTTCCATTGTATCATTTGCGGTGCATCTCAATCACATCCTAGCCAAGGATTCGGCAATCAGATTTGTGATACATGTCTGGCAGCACTGAAGCAGGCTATTGATTGGAGACATCGTCCATAGGAGGAAATATAATGTACGATACTGCGAAATACTATGATGAGAAGATTCCTATCGAACAGATTCTGTATGGGGAGTTCATCAAGTATGATTCTATGCTAAAATTAGTTGGAAGAGAGTTTGCTGGATCTGAGGCAACGGAGATTAACGTCTTTATTGACCTTTATCAGTTCTTCTTACCGATCTTCACTCATCTTAGGGTAGAAAACTACTACTCTATGACTGCATGTGCATTGAACTATTGTGCTCATATTAGGGATTATTTCAGAACCAGACATGGGGTTAAGACAAACATCGTTTTAATCTCGACCCTTAACATGTCTGCCAATAATACAAAGTATTATCCGAAATACAACTACAAGTACAGACAGCGGATTGAGTATAATGAGAAAATCATGGGTGTGTATAAAGAGAATATGTCTGTTCTCAAATTACTCACTGCATGGATTCCCAATACCTATTATAAAGAAGGGACTGTGGAAGCGGGAGTTATGATCCGTCATGCGATTCTTAATGAATTCAATAACGGATTACCGAATGTGATCATTAGTCAATCTGACTATATGTATCAGCTTCCATCATATCTCCCACAAACGGTTGTATTCAGAAAGAAAAGTTCTATCGTTGATAGAACTAGACTTGATGAATCATTCTCTTATAATGGGCTAACTGCTGGGATGTATTATATCAAAGACAACAAGGGTTCTGTAAAGGGAGATATAACATTACCGTCGAATGCAATGTCTGTATTCATGACGTTGAATGGCATTCCTAGATACGGAATCAATAGTCTCTATAATATATCTACTGTATTAAAGATAGTCAATACAATGGACGTCAACGATATCACATATGGAGATATCGATCGGATGTACCAGCATATAGCAAACTGCATTCCGACAAAGAGACTTGCTCTGGATAGAGATGGATTTGCTAATAGATTCATGGCTATCGATGCTCGTTTCCAAGAGAAGTTATATGCTATGTCTCCAGAAGCAAATGACAAAACTTATCTTGTTGGAACCTGTAATATTCAGGGAATCAAGGAAATTAATGATAAGTATTTCATCAAGACTCCGATCGACTTACAACGTCTGATTCAATAAGCATAATTTACCCCTCTACCATTACGGTAGAGGGATATCTTTTGTTTTTTCTAACCGCATGATACTAAATTTAGTATCATTAGAAACTCAGATAAGGCTAATTAGCCTTTTAAACAGTTCCACCGTATACTTAATGGTCGAATGCTTAATTCTGAGCTTATTCTCAGAAAATGGACTATTATTGTACTCCTTGAGTATATCAAACTTTGGATCAAGTTTGAGTATAATCGGTAGATAAGTCTTAATATCACCCATGATCTTTGCTCTAACGGTGTTAAGCTTTTTGAGCTTAGGTTTACTCTTGGTAGAATGGATAGACTCCTCTAAAATGATATTCATATACCACAGTTTAGTCATGCAATATTTCATACCATCGATAGCTTTAGCAGTTTGATACTGCTTAAGAGCTAGATGACATCTGGAATACTCACCTTCGAAGTCAATATTCTTTCCCTTTGATATAAGAAGATTCCCGTCATCATCAAACTCTACTGGAAGATCTTTCACTTCAAGTATAGGAAGATATGTGAAGTTAGCATCAACGATATTCAAAGTCTCATTGACTATTCCTTCATGAACGAGATACATCTTCTTCTCACCAGAGTTATACATGTGAGCAGATTTCAGCAGAGATTCAACAAAACTATTTACTACCACACTAGGAGATACAATCTCCGTATTATACGGAATATCAAATTTACATTCGCGGTAAGAAACAAGTATTTTATTTTTTGTCTCTTTTGAAACATTCAGCCGCATAATCTTAGCATCTTCATTCTGGATGCTATATCTTTGCATTTCATGGGCAGTAGTATTGTAGTATACAACTTTACCATTTTCCATGACCAATCCTATACTGGTATATCTACCATTGCGTTTTCCATAGAGCGCTATGTCGATGAAGTTAGTAGATTCGATTGCTGACTCTTCTACCTTGAGAGCTCTATCATACCGAACTACAGATACGTTATTGATGCTCTTCTTGATCCGCTCTCTAGCATACTTCTTATTCTTATCATTGAACGGAATCTCCGGATTCCAACCAAGATCAAGAATGGATTGTTTTCTGTTGAGCAGTTCATCTCCAGACAATGTATCTATATCGCTAACCAGAGTATTCAGTGTATTTGCCCATTCAAAGGATGGAATATATGATTCATTCTTGAATCCCCTGAACTTATTACAATACTCTTTAAACCAAGTCTTGACATTCTTTTCAGATATTGTAGTCATATCTGGTTTATCAGAATAGAAACCTTTGGTAGTGTATGATACACCCAACTTGATCATCTCTGCTGGGGTGAAGAATGGAACTTCTGGTTCTACATAGATAGTCTCAGTAGCATCAACGATACTATCTTCAAACAAAAGTTCAAATGCAGATTCTCTGACTGGTTGGAATGGATCGTAGTCTGTGAGAAGAGTATCCTCAATATCGTCTTTAAGGAATACTGATCTCATTTCGATATAACGATCTCGATTTGTCTTACCAAATAACTCAGATGATTTCAGATCAGACTCTAACTGATCATCAAAATACATCTGCTGAAATTCATCCCAATCCGCTTCTAAATCAGACAAGCAATCATAAGAAGGCATTAGCAACATCTGGCCAACTCTAAGTTTCCAGAGTTTTACTGCTTCTTCTGGAGATGAATCATCTACATGAGTAGTTACTGACAGTTCCATTTAAAACTCCTTTCCCTGAATAACAGATATATCGATATCAGATATGGATTTATGACAGACAGTACGAATACCATTGTCATGATTGACAGCATAATATCCATTCATTGACTCTAAGATTTCAATATTAGTATTAGCGGTAAGCATAGACGCTTCTAATATTTCCACTGGATTCATAAGTGGGAATCCATCAGATTCTCCTTTTGTAATCTCATTAATATTGCTAATGAATGTTTGTACATAAGCAACAGTCTGTTCATTGATCTTCTTGGGATCAACTTCTTCGAACAGTGGATCGCAATCAATCTGGTCATCGGACAGAAGTCTATGACCGCTGATAGATTCGTAAATAGAATGACTATTCAACTCACCACTCTTTACAATGGCCTCAACAGACTCATGAAAAGATTTACTCGGTACTTTGAATACACGAATCTTCTTGCCGGCTAGTATAGAAGCTTCTTTAACGGTAAGTTTACCATCTTTACCAACAGCGAGTAGCTTATCGGATATGATATCTGGGGATAATACATAATCTACACTAGGTTCACTAGGGGATGAAACCTGAGTAACGAACGAAGCACCAACAGGCATCCCACCAAATGAAGCAAGTGCCATAGACTCATTCAGTACGTTGGCCTCTTCATTGATATCGATAATAACTTTCTTATCCTCATCAGAATCATCAATCATCTGCATCTTGAGTTTCATGATGATAGAAACAAGTTGTAAGAAATTGTTATCAGTGAGTCTGAGGTAATTATATGTACCCAACTTGATGATAGCATCTTCTTTAGCTTCCTGTTTGCCACGATATTCTGGCATTGGACGGGTATTCTTGTTAGACCCACCATCTTTGACTTCTATCATCAGATTAAGTGGAATGATGTAGATATCTGAGATATACTTATGCGTCTTGCCCTTATAATCATACTCAATTACCGGGCCGGGGCAAAGGAGTTCATCTGACCTGTAATGCAATACTGTATCCAAAAATTCCAATGCATTCTTTTCATAACTCCCAGTATACACTACATAACCACCATCAGAGAATTTATACTTACCAGAAATACTTCTATTCTTAAGCATCTTCTCCTGCTGATCGACATCATTGAGGATATTATCAGTACCATGAACTCTGATCATATTCTTACTGTAGAATGCACGAAGCTTTTCTTTACATTTCTTATTGCCACAAAGTCGGTTATACTTGAGACTATTCTCATTCCACTCTGTCGGTTTCTTGCATACTACACAGACGCCATGAGTCTTCTTATTGATATAATTGAATATCACCCTCCCAGCAGTGAATCCTTTTGGAATGCATTCGGGGTGTTTATCCTCATAATGAGATACAAGAGTTTCTTTTGTACCACGAACGTCGCATATAGGGCATTTATATTTTTTAGCCATTTCGTCAACTCCCTTTCTAATCATTATCATGATGTTTCGGACTACAAAACATAACCCTCTACCGCAATGGGTAGAGGGATAAGATATGTCAATGTATAGTAGTGGCTTTCATAAGTTCAGCCATACTACGAGCTTGTTTAGTAGCATCAGAGTTTTGTGATTTCTCATATGTCTGCGCTCCTCTAGCTAATGCAGCTATCGTAGAGTTATGGCTAACTAATTTAGCAACTGTAGGATTAGATAGAGCACCGGCTATCTTAGATGCTACATTTACAATCTGTTCTGAATTGGATGACTTGTCATCTTTCTTAGTCTTATCATCCTTAGCTTTAGCAGCATCTGCTTTCGTAGTTCCTTTGTCTGCGGAAGGAACTAATCTAAACTGCATATGAAGATTGCACATGAATTTATCATCTTCTCTAACAAACATCTCAATCTTTCGATCAAGTATAAATGCTCCATCTTTATCAGAGTGAGTATCAAAGTTCTTGATGATGTACTTCATGTTTATATTGAAGATGGATGTATCTAAATCATTCTTACTAATGGTAATCGTGTTCAGATTATTCTCCATCTCAAACTTGATATTCTTAGCTTTGTTTGGATTATCATTCCTCACCTTGTAGAGTAATGCCCCTGTGCCATTACTTCTACCAAGATTCAAGTTGAAGTTGAATGTAGACATACCTAGCTTGCCAATAGAAGAGATATCCTTTACTGCATTGATATCATCTTTCAATGCAACTAAAGATTTCATAGATAAACCAGTCTTCTTAAGAACACTAGCAGCATCTTTACCAGCAGTGGAAATAGTAGTAAGCATAGACTTAGCACTATTTCCTAATGTAGTCATATCTTCAGTAAGATTAGTGAACTGAGCAGCAAGATTTACTTTGACGTTCTTCATCTTGTTTACATATGGTTCAAACCCACCTTGAATATTGGTAAATTGAATTGGTACCCCAGAATGGGTACCGATATCAATACTAGTATCTTTAGCGATAGTAAGATATGAGTTTTTACAATCATTTAGAGTAGCATTAATATCTTTTACTTTATCTTCTTCGATGTTAGTTCCTGCAATCAATCCAAGAGCTGTGTCACATGCGGCAGATAATCCATTTGCTACATCGATATATGGGTGTAATACAGTAGAGCATCTAGTAGTCTCATTTGCAGTGCCAGTTTTGATATCATCCATGCATTTAGTCAATGAAGACATGTTAGACATGGCATTTACTGGAGATACACCACTTAAGAAGCTAGGAGTGTTAGTTATATTGCCCATCAGACCCATAACATTACTCATACTCTTCTTATAATCTCCAACGATTCCATTATATGACTTAGTATCGTCTTTGATATCTTGAATACAGACATTTAATGCTTTGACAACTTTAGCTTTATCTTCAGCAGAGAGAGTAGCTTCTTTAGGAGTAGTAGTTGTTCCGCTAGTAGACCCTCCTGTAGTTGGAGTAGCAGATGGCTCTGGCATTGCTTGAATCAGAGTAATAGCTTTATTTATTGCTCCCACTGCACTAGACTGTAATGCCGGAGTCTTTTCATTACTCTTAGTGAGATCTATGGATATATTTGACATCGATGAAGGTATACCTTGTAGATCTCCTAGTACATTATTCACTACTCCGGTTATGCCACCAGCAATCTGAGAAATATCATTGATTACAGACTGCACTGAGCTAAGAGCTGAAAGAGTATTATCTTTAGATGGATTGATAATAGCTTTAACCGAACTAAATTGCTTAGCAAGGTTACTATTGACCAGCAACGTAGTATCTGATGCACTTACATTCACAAGATACATCCCTGATTTATCATCTTCAGATTGACCGAGAGCATTGCCATTCTTATCTGCTGGTGGGTATACTACCATTTTGATTGTATCATATTTGTCGGACTTCTTCTGGGTAGCAGCACCAGAACTGCTAACTAAATAACTGCAATCTGGTTCGATAAAGAATCTATACTGAGTGTCATAGAATACTTTAACATCATTTAAGAAATCTAGACATTTTACAGCAGAATCTTTAGGAGGTACAATCAATTGATCAAAAGTATCATTGTATGTCAGAGGTTCCAAGAGCAATGGATGTGTAGATAACTCTGATATGATGATATTATTCATACTTGACTTAACGAATATAGCGTTGACTGTACTCTTATTTCGTTCAATACATTCCTTGAACATCAACCCGATGTTAGCTTCTCGGTGCACGTCCTTTCTAACGCCATTAGTACCGGTCTTCTCCTGATAATCAATATCCTTATTGTAATTGATATCATCTGCTAGAAAATACTCACATACGTTATTATACACGACTAACTTTGTTTCCGTAGTTGCTTCTACATCTATCTTGTAAATAGTAAGCAGAATAGAATCAGTCTTAGCTCCGAGAATAATTGTATCATATAGATTTTTATCTATATTCAGTATACAATACATTGTAGCCATATTATGATCTTTGTAGTTATGGTCGATGTATAACTTACGTATACACTCATTCGGTATGTCAGTATGTTTCGTAGTATCACTAGCTGGCATATACACCATTTCTATCTTATACTTAAACCTAGGCATTTAATCATCTCCCTTACATCAAGGTTTCTAACATTACAGTTGATAATGAATAACGTAATTTTATATAGGAGGCACTTTAGGATAATGATGATTCATTAGGAGGTGAATTGTGGTGGCAGTTATTCTAGATACAAGCAAAACAAACAATGTAGTTGAGTATTTCCTTGGAATGGATGAGTTCAATCATCCTAAGGTATATACAAATGAAGATGCTACATATACTCTGCTTATCAGACTCATTCTATTAGAACCGGGCACATATGTAAACCATCCTAATATGGGGGTTGGTATAGTATCTAAATATCGTTATGCAATGGAAGATAAGATGGATCAACTGAAAGAAGACATAACTACTCAAGTTGGTTTGTACCTCCCAGAGTTCCAAGATGTAACGGTTACTGTGGCCTATAATAAGATTTCTAAGGAAATCAATATAGGCGTTTCAATAGATAAATATGTGTATGAGTTGACGTATTCTCAGGATACTAATACTCTAGCATCAATGCATTAAAGGAGAGAAGTAACAATGGAAGATAAGAAACCTGTTTCCCTCGACGAATTGATGACTGGTATCAAGACCAGACCAAATGCCAAAGGGAACGCACGCTCACCAAAGGAAAAACAGATTAAAGAAGTTGACATGTCAGCTTTTGTTAAGGTGAAGCAACATATCAGCCCTGCTGATAAAGCTAAGCTTGATCTGTTTGATCAGGTTGACCAGAATATCGAACGGGTTAAGAAAGATCTCACAGAAAATGTTATCGGGCCATTCAAGGAAGCATGTATTGCTGCATCTTTGGAAGATGAAGCTGATAAAGCTGGTGGAGATGTAGAACTCGAGAAGCAGCTCGAAGCAGTTGGTGATCATAATGCGTTGTCTCATAGGGATGACGATGATCTTGCCACATTGCTTGCAGATGATGAGGGTGAAGACACTGTAACACCATATGAGCCTGATGATACTGAAATGGCACCTTCCACAATGGACGATGAGCCAGAAGAGGATGACCATGAAGAAGAGAAGCAAGAGGAGGAACCAGAAATGGCAGAAGACAAACCAGAAACGTTTATGGAAGACCCAGAAGAGGCTGTGGAGAAGAAGCAGCCTAAGACTAAGAAGGCTAAGGCCGAAAAGAAGAAAGAACCTGAAGAGAAGATGGAACCGGTTGTTCCTACGAAACGCGAAGACCCGGTTAAAGTTCCGACAGAGGTTACCAGCGTCATGGGCAAAACCCAGTCGAATCATCAGGAGACTATCTCTGATGATGATCTCAAAGATTTCCTTGAAGAGGAAACGAGTGAGATGACAGAGGATGAGAAGGAAGACCTGAAGGCTCGTCAGAAGGAATTCCGCGCTGAAGTCTATGAGAAACTTGAGATTGAGCCCCATGCTAAATCTAATTTCAAGAATGGATTTAAGATCTCCAAGAAACCCGTATCGATCAACCGTGTACTGGAAACTACGGCTGCTAAGTTGCATACTGCAACGTGGCCTCTCCCGAATAGCGGTCGTCTGATTACCTTCTCAGCATTGTCTGGTGAGGAAATCGAAAACCTGAATCCGGAAAGTCATGATGACAACATGAGTGCCGATATGAACAATCGTCTGATATTTGGCACAATCTTTTCGCATCTGATCGACCCGAACAAACCGGAAACGATGGAAGAATGGTTGAAGACGATCAATTGGTTTGATATCAATGATCTCTATTTCGCTATCTATCGTGCTACTTTCGGCAACAGTAACTTCGTTACATACCCTTGCCCTAAGGATAAGTGCAAGAAGATCTCCCTCATGGACGTCAAACTGTCTGACATGATCAAATACGTTGACGAAGATGCAGAGAAGCTCTACAAGAAACTGAGTACGTCTGGCGTTGATGCTACCCCGGATAACATTTCGGAAGATGTAGTTCCTGTCAGCGACAAGTTTGCTATCGGCTTCCGTGCCCCATCTGTATTTGATATTGTATTTGGCGCATCGTCTCTTGACCCGGCATTCCGTGCTAAGTATGCTACGACTATCGGCAATATCTCATACATGAGCAATGTGTACTTCATCAAGGGAGATACTCTCTTCCCGATCGACTGCAAACCGGCAAAGAACAACCCGGCTAAGACAATGCGTAACAAGATTGTTGCATATTACAACGTCTTGAAGACGATGGGTTCTGATAAGTTCAGCATGGTAACTAACTCTATCAGTGAGATCAATACCAAGAACAAGAATATGGCAACCTTCCATTACCCAGATGCTGTATGTCCGAAATGCGGAGCTAAGATTGAACGTGCCAATGAGGAACTCAATCCGCTCATCATGCTTTTTTTACGTCATCAATTGGTTCAGCTCGCCAATTCTACGATAGAATAAATATGGTGTCAAAGTATTATAAGAATCGTATTACGATGGATACTTTGATTGCTGCCCCAATGGGATTCTTGCATTATCTGTACTATACTGCTGTGCAAGAATCTCAGACTGATGAAGGAAAAGCAGAAAAACAAGCAGAAGCGCTTGAAGAACAGCTGGAAGGAGGGAAGGTAAGCAATGAACCTCATGGAGTTCCAAGAAACTTTACTCTCAGACCAAAGCCCGGAGCAGAAGAACGCCCTCGGTGAAGTCATGGGGGATAAGAATATAGCCCTATTTGAAATATTCAAAACATGTTTTCCTGACGATATCAATATTTGTATCAGAAAGCAGGACAATGGATACTTCTACCGAATCCTTCCAAAGATGGATTGGGATACAAGCATAATGCTCAATGCTTACAATAACATCAAAGTTTCTTTATTTCAAAGAAACTTTACTCTCAAGATGTGGATGGAAAACAAAGACATCTGTATTGCACTGAATGATATGTAAGAATATTAGAGTAGCCATTTAGGCTACTCTGTATTTCTTCGACATTTTCATAAAGGAGGGTTATAATGAAAGGTAAGCATTTTGAAATAAAACCCATAAACATGAAACGATTCGTTACCGTGAACAAACTCAAACCGGTAACAAACCCTATCTTCTTTGATGGAGACGCTGGCCCAACGTCAGATGGTTTACTATCCAACGAGATATTCGGTATTACTAAGAATGATAGAGCAAATACATTTGCTCGGATTCATCTTGGCAAAGATGAAGTGTTTATGCATCCGTTATTCTACAAGATATGGTCTCGGATGGATAGCCGTATCAAAGATTGTGTACATGGCACTAAGAAGTTTATCATCTCCCCAGAGGGTAATCTTCAAGAATCAGATAAAGGTGATAGCGGTATCAAGTTCTTACAAAAGAATTTCAGTAAGATAAAGATCGCTAAGACTAAATCTGAACGCCGTGATACTAACATCAAATTCATTGAGAAGTTTAAAGACGATATCTTCATTGAAGACATGGTTGTCATACCGGCATATTGGCGAGATGTAAACAGTGGCGGTAAGTATACCGGTGTAGGAGATATCAATAAACTGTATAATAGTCTTATAATTGCATCACGAGCATTGAATGATGCTAGTGACTATGGTCTTAATCTGTCTGATGCAGTTAGAGGCCGTATGCAGGAGATCCTGTTATCGATTTATGATTACTTCACCAAGGGTATATTCAACGGTCAGCCGGTTACAGGTATAGCCGGCAAGTATGGTATACTCCGCAGAGCCAATTTATCCAAAACAACAGATTACTCTGCCCGTGTTGTATTGTCAGCTCCTGATCTGGCAGTAGAGAATGTATCTGATATGATTACAGATATTGAGCATACTGCCGTGTCACTTGCTGCATGCTGTTCAAACTTCTATCCGTTTGTCATGTTCTTCATGCGTCGTTTCTTCGAGAATCTGTTCTCTGGTAAGAGCAGCTTTGATGTAGTATCTCTTGATAAGGGAAAGATTGATGCTGCTACAATGCAGGATTACAGAATCATCTTCTCTGACGAACGACTGAAAGAAGAATTGGATAGATTCATCCATGGTGTGGCTAACCGTTTTATTCCTATCACCTTTGATATGAAAGATGGTAAGAAGACTCGTACTGCAAACTTGAGATTGTATGGCCATCAGATATCTGAAGAGGATTATATCAAGATTGTTAATAAAGAGCAATTGGGAGACTATCCAATAATTGATAGACCAATGACATGGTGTGATCTCATATACCTTGCTGCTGTTGAAGCCACTACAGATAAAGCGGTTCTTATAACCCGTTATCCAATGGATTCATACTTCAACCAGTTCCCAACTAAAGTGAATGTGTCTTCTACGCTGAAGACTATTCCTATGATAATTGGTGATAGGTTGTATAAATTCTATCCATATATCGAAGAAAAGGAATTCTTGACTAACACTACTAACAAGTTCTCTGATACCATTAAACTTTGTAATGCGTATCTCGGATCTATCTGCGGTGATTATGATGGGGATCAGGTATCATGTAAAGCTGTATATTCAGTAGAAGCTAATCAGGAGTTACTTGCTCAGATCAATTCTAAATCTCATTTCATCAGTCTTGGTGTTAATAACATCATGGAGTCATCTAATGAGGGTAAGCAGGCATTATTCGACTTAACGATTGTTTTGCCGGGTGATGAAACTAAACTAAGTAACCCTGAATTCTAATGACATATTAGTATAGGATGTCTAGTTGTGATATTTATATTTTGCGGTAACTGTATCCGCGCAGATCGGGCCGCTCCAAATTTGTATTGATGACTACGCATCTAAAATGATACAACCCCCGTACTTCTAGAGTACGGGGGATATCTTTTGTCATTTGTGTACGTTCAGATAACATGAACTTCATGATAACTTACGATATATGTGCTAATCAATCAAAGGAGAGGATTTATTGTGGAGAATCGTATTTCTATCAATGGAATTTTGAGTAGAGGGAGTCATCGTGGCTCATCGAGTGGTGTCGCAGTCTACCCGCTGTATGCAAATTATACCGAGAGTTATAATTTCAGAAACATTTCCGACTCTATTCACAAGTGGAATTCATTCTCTAGGAGTGAAGATAACAATATTTCCAAAATGGTAGAGTTATTGGAATGTGTGAACGAGAAGGGTGATAAGACTCAGATCGATAGTATATCCTCACTCATTGCTGAGAATGTATCGTATATCAAGAATATTGATTACCTCTCAACTATGACCAAAGATAATGATATCATATCAGAGGCCATAGAGGTTAATAAGATTTATGATTCCATTCTGGAAAATCATAAACTCCTCTCTAAGAGATTCAATATTGAATCTAACATGAGATCTGTTAGTGAGAAAGATCTTCCATCTGCAATCTTTGAAATGTGCTCATTCATTGATACATATGAGTTTGGTTTGGATACCAAGATTAAGATGGCATTAGATGAAGCGGCATATGTGACTACTAAAGTCGGATTGAAATATCCGATGCCGAGTATCGTCGAAGATGTAAGCACATATTTCATGACTCAGAGAAAAGATGAAGATGAGTTTAATGAGATGCTTGATATCATCGAGTCGGTTACACTAGATGATGAATTCATTGAAGAACAAGATTGTTCCTTCCTTGAGTTGTGCAGGGAAGTCACAACCGATAAAATACTCAATAATCATTTGGAGTATAGTGAGGCTGCTGATATCAGTGCATTGGATGAAGCATTCAACAAATCTTCTAACAAAAGTGTCGGATTGACATCTAACATCTTTAAAGCTATGAAGGGATTCAATTATTCTGAATCTTCTTTCAAGAGTATAATGGATAAAATCTGTGTATGGACTATCAAAGCTGCAAAAGCATCTAAACATCCATTGGCTGTTGTAAAACATGGTGCTGTCGGTATCTCAGCTATTTGCCGGATGATGAGAAAGAAAGCTAAGAATAATGCAGCAATGATAAAGTTTACTTCAAATATAGTGATGTCTTATGCTAATAGGTTGGGAGCTATGGAGAAGTCAGCTTCTAAACCAATGAAATCTGTTTACAAATCAATGGCTGAAGTATATCTGCTTCAAGCTGCAAAGGTTGCGGCCACTCATGAATCATGCGAATATGATGACCCAATCACTGAGAACTTCGATGACTTGAAAATGGATAAGCCTAATAATACGAGGGCTATCGCTGAATTCAAAATGTCTAAGAAGACAGATAATGATTTCAAAGCATTCGTCGAAGCTGTTGCTTCTAAGCCAAAGACTGTAGGACAGGCAAAGACTACAATTGGTGATATTCTCGGTATGGGTAAACTCGGTATCAATGGTGGCAGTATCATCAATATCGACGTCATCAGTAACTGCGTACTCAAAGCAATAGAGAGAATGACTCCGACTTTCAACCAAGCCATAGATAAAGCGATTATCAAAGAATTCACCAATATTGGTAGTTGGGCTAGGATGGAATCATATAATACCGATAAGGATAAGTCTGCAATCTTTACTGCCATCTCAGAAAGTTGTAAAGAAGGAATCTCTAACTACAACTATAAATCCAAGATCATTAAGGAGGCAACCTCTTTCCAAGTAAAGAGCATTACCTATGATGAAATGCTAGAATCGATGCAGAGTATTCTTGAAGGTATGAGCAAAGCAGAATCTAGCGATATCAATGGATTAGACTTTGTTCTTTATAACAAGGAATTCTATAAGTCTATTCCTCTTAAAGATATCACCCCGGTTAGCACTTATATCTTTGGGCATTTTGACACTCTTGATATCGATATCGATGCTATGAAGTCTGCAATGTCAGATGCTTCATGGGAACTTCGTAAGCTTCCAAGGAATAAAGCTAATACTGAGCGTATTTATGCTCTTGCTAATGCCGCTAACAAACCGGCAGTAGAAGAGAGTGTCGATACTGAGGATAAAGATGCGGTCGTTGCATATCTCAATGAGGTAGCCGATGGTAATAGAATATTGATGGAATCTATCGTTGCTGTAAATGAGTTATCTATCTCGTCCCATCTTAAGATGGCTCTCAATAAGATGGTGAATACAGTAAAGGGATTGGATACTAAGATTACAGTAGCATCAAATGCAGTTGACTCTTTCTCCAGATTGGTTTCTCATAAACTCGACAAATCAATGGAAGCCGATAATAGGGAATCTGTTATTCGTGGAGATATTCTTCCATCGATGTCTCGCTGCATCAAACTTGCTTGTGCTGCTGGTGCTCTTTGTATAATCAATCCGGCTCTTGCTCTTGTTGGTCTTGTGGTGCAATTCGTCATGAGTTCTAGAGGTAAGGCTAAAGAGAAACAGCTTGTTCTCAATGAATTGGATGTAGAGCTTACAATGGTGGACAAGTATATCCAAGCAGATGAAGAGAAGAAAGATATGAAACGTCTTAGAGAACATCTTCTCCTCAAGAAAAAACTTCAATCTCAATATGCCCGTCTTAAGTACAATATCAAGATTGAATGGAACGACTCTGACGTGCATGAACTCAGAGGAAAGAACAACGATAACGATTAAGGGGTGAATATAATGAGAATGAATGATTTTTACTCACTGGTATTGGAAGATATAACCAGTGATGGTAAACCATTGCCGGCAGATCCAAAGAATAAGGATAATCCTCCTAAGAAAGACGATGATAAGAAGAAGGATGACCCTGCACCAGATACGGCTCCCGCTGACCCAGCTCCTGCCGATCCGGCGCCGACTGATCCACCAGCAGAAGACCCGGTACCAACCAAAGCTGATGATGGAAAAGAGGATACAGAACCAACAGATGATGAAGAAGATGTTCCAGATTATGGAAGTGGAGAGGATGACCCATCGAATGATGCCAATAACCAAGATGATACCGCAGATGGTACACCGCCTGCTGACCAAACTGATGCAGCTGGTACAGACACTCCGCCTGATGATAACAATCCAACTGATACTCCGCCGGCAGATGGTGCGGACGGTACTGATAACATTGGTGGTACTGATTCTCCTGATGCTGGCGGGGATGATACTGCCGGTGGCGATGGGACAGACGAAGTTCCAGATTACGGAGATGGTGGCATAGATGGAGATCCAGACTCCGGTGATGGTGGAGAAGGAGATGGAACCGGCGACGACCCTAGTGATGCTGAGGTAGATAATCAGACCGATAGTGAAGTAAAGGAACTCGAGAAAGATGTATTTGCATCCTTGACTCCTGAGCAGATCGAGATGAAGTCTACTGAACTCAAGCATCAGTTCGTTAAGCTTTATGAATCCATCGATAAAACCATCGAGAAACTTTCTAAGGTTAATCGTACTGATGGTAATATTAAAGCTATCAATTTTGCTGTTAAGAAACTCATTGAATTGAGAGAACTCCTTAAGGTTTCTCTTATCAATAACTTTGATTCTAAGACGTATGTAGAGAACCAAATCATTCTTCAGCGTCATATGGTTATTTATTCTTCTATAACAAAGATTATCGAATCCCTCGGTAATGAGATGAATAAAAATAAGTAATTTCTTAATAGTATCTTTTTGCATACTACAACAATAAGGTAAATTGAGCCTAAATTTAGGGTTCATAATAAATTGGTTTATTAATGAGCACTCAAAATTGTTCATTACATTAAAGGAGGAATAATAATGCCAGTTGGTATTCGCCAAAAAGACGAACAAGCTAAGATCAACCGTGGATATGAATCCGATCCGATGCATGGCTTGGCAGAGCAGTTTGTCAATGCTGTTCGCGGAGTAAATGAATCGTGCGGTATTGATATCTATAGCGAACCGTCGAAATTTATGATGCATGACTCTTCGAAATCGGAGTTGAAACGCCTTTTCGTCGAGGATTCATTCTTCGAAGATGATCCGGAATTCAAAAACAATGCAGAAGCTCAGCAGTTCCGTGAGGAATGTATGGGTGAGTTGTTTGAAAACGTTTGCGATGCAGTAAATGAGTCTGCACCTCTGGGTCAGTTCAACCCGGTTATCGGTATCAGTTTCCCGATGTACAAGAACCTTCTGTTCAACTGTGCATTCGCAAAAGCTATTCCGAACGACGTTGCTGTCCAGCCGAAGATTCCTTTGACTATGGAAACTCGTACACTCGTTGACACGAACGGCAACGAGATCGATATCTTCCTGCGTCAGAATGAGATTCATGACGCTGTTGCAAACAGTGTACCGAATCATTACATCACTCTGGCACTGCCAGAAGATGAGAACACTGATGTTATCGGCAAGTACTTCAACGGTGTTGGTGATCTGTCTCAGCGCACGGTTGTTTGCGGTGTCGTAATCAACCAGTATGTTGCTGACAAAGTTGAGTACATTGATGCAACTGGTGCCAAGAAGACTGGTACTGGTGTTATGGTCGACGCTGTATGCCCGATCAATGACATTGAGTTCAGACCGTCTTATGGTGAATTCGATTCGTCCTTCATTGAGCGTTTCGAAGTTGCTTATTCATCGGCTGTTCCGGCGAGCGGCGCTGCTGCTACGATCACGACTGCGAAGGGTGTCCTTCAGGGTTACATGAAGAAGAACAAATTCATGCTGACCTGCACGAACAAAGACGTTAAGGGTGTTTACATGCACGCTATCGCCGATGTTTCGAGCGCAATCTATAAGACTTGCACGACCAAATGGTCTGCTCGTACTGACATGTTCACAATCCCAGAGGCTCCGCACATCACTGTGTCGATCAGCCCAGAGGAAGTGAAGGATGTCAACGCTCTGTATCAGACGAATCAGGTTACGAAGCTCATGAGCATCATGAACCTGACTTTGGCTAACTACAAGGACGATGAGCTCCATCTCCAGTTGGATAAATCCTTCATGGGTCTTCCGGATTCCCAGAAGATTCAGGGTGCATTCGACTTCTGCCCACCGACGAACTACAATCAGGACCCGGTCTCTTGGCGTCAGAGCACGTTCATGGATCAGCTTGACAGCTATGTAACGTCGATGATTCAGATCCTGAACGATGAGAATGTCACGATCACGGTTATTGGCCGCCCTGACCTCGTTCGTAAGGTAACGCCGACTCAGTACGTATATCAGACTCCGGGTTCTATCGGCCCTGTTGAGCTTGAGTACACTCGTACGATCGTTTCGAGCGATAAGCGTGTATATCAGTTCATGTCTACGTCCAAAATGCGTAACATCAACTCCTTCATCATTATCCTCAGCCCGCGTAACACGAACCGTGTTATGTACAAACTGTTCGATTACCAGTTCTATGTATCGAACGAAATCCGCTCCACTGATAACTACCAGCTCCCGGCTATCACTGCCTTTGAACGCTGGAAGATGATTCAGTATCAGCCGGTGCAGGGTCGTCTGCAGATCGTCAATCCGCGTGGTCTCCGTGAGGTTCTTACGGCTGACGATCCGATCGGTACGTCTGCAATGAACGATTACAGTGCTAACACCAATACTCATTCGAGCACGGTCAATGGCGCAATTGTTCCGACGGGCAAAGCCAACTGGTAATAACCAGCCTAGGTATAACTCCTTTTGATTGATTAAATTGGCCCTACCCTTTATTGGGTAGGGTCATTTTTAATGTGAGGTGAGATAAATGGAAACTGTACAAACTCCGGTTAAAGTTGAACCGGTAAAGCAGGAGAAACCTGCAATGAATGATATCACTGCTAATATGAATACATACTCATCCTCCGTCAATGGGGTGATTGTATCTAAGACACAAACTTGGTGAAGGGAGGATTAATATGAATATTACTCAAAACATCGAAGCTTCAATTGATGAAATATCTTCATGTATTAGTGCGATCAGAGCAACTACCGATATGACTGCACGGGGTAGAGCATTGCATGATATGCGTACTGCAATCAACAATCTATACCCGGGATGCGAGAAGATCATCTATACCGATAACTTGGATAAGAGGTTCTTCGGTCTTATGATCGTTCCAGAGATTCCAGCAAAGAAGTTGTTTGATATATTTGCAAATGATCATCAGTATATTCCGAGCTCATATGTTATGGAGATAGACAGCCAGCTTGTTGTTTCTAAACTGAGAGCATATGATATAGCTGTTATCATAATGCATGATCTGGATGGAATGTTTGGGTCATCAAATGGATTCACTAAGGCTGTAGAGCTTATGGATTCATATCTGATTGCAAATAATGCTGTTCTTGCAAGAACAGATTCGATTCATTATCTTGAACTGCTTTCATTCGCATTGAAAGATGCAATGATCAAACTTACGTCGGCATTCTTTATCAATCTGGAGAAAGATGTATCATCTGTTATGGATGAAAGAGCTCGTAGGTATATTGCAGATTCTATAGCTATCCTTAAGGGAGAAGGGAAACTTCCTTATGAGATGGAAGAATCTCCCATTGTCATAATGGCTTGGGTAATGAGACTGTACAACCGAATTCTCGATTACAGAATCTCTGCCAGACATACCATTATGAAGGGAATCAAATTCACTGGATCAAAATTGCTCAGGGATGAGTTGAATTTTTTATTCCGTCGTCTTGATCGTATCGATGATGATGCTGTACTTCATGAGAGTTTCATCGATAACATCGCAGATATGATTAAGAAAGAACTTCATAACATGAAGATTCGTGGAATCTCAGATTATGAGGATGATCTATATCAGTTCCAGTTTGAAGCCAACAATCTTGAGACTCAGGAAGAGGCTATGCTGCTGATTCATCAAATCAACTCTCGAATGTCTGTAATTGCAGACTTCTTGGCTACTGAGGAACTCACTAAGCAAGAACGTACTAAATGGACGAAACTTATGGCTGAGTATAATAAGCTTAGATCAACGATTTCTAAACTTAAGATCTATCAGAATAAGACTCGTCTGTATGTCAACTATGGTGCCGATGATTGATTATTTTCCCTCTACCTTAACGGGTAGAGGGATTCTATATGCATTAAATTTGATATGATTACAAACACTATAATACCTAATCAGACGTTATTACATCTGATCAAAGTAAAGTATAGTTATATACTATATAATTGAGTAGTGTATAGATTGATTAAATGTAAAGTTTAAAACGCTTTAACACAATTGGATAAGGAGGATTTGAACTACACACTCAAATCGATTCATAACTACACACAAGCAATGTAAACTATCTATTATTTAAGGAGAGATTTATTATGGCACTTGGAGACACTAATGGATTTGGCGGTAATGGTAATGGAAAAGATTTCCATCCTACCGTATATGGATATCAGTTCAGTAACCCGGAAGCTAAGGTAGACGCAACTAGCCTCAGCTTCAATTGGTGGAACAAGATGCTCAAACTGAGTGTCGCACCAAAGCTTGAAGGCAATGGCGGAGATTATGTACAGTATGATCACAAGGGCGCAATCAGCGTATATCTCGGGGTTCAGACGGCTAAGGCAATGTTCATTGTCATGAACGATTTCATTCAGTATATGAATACTTCGTTCGACGTTGCAGATGCTCCGGAATTCAACCGTGCGATCAAACTGAACTCTGGCATTGCAATCATCTCGTCTGGCGAATTCATCAAACAGAAGAAGACGCCATGTATCATCTTGGCTAAGGTGAATGCTGAAGGCAAGATTGAAGCATCATTTGCATATGAGTTCAAGGTCGGTAGTATCTTCTCGATCGAGAATTACGATCAGACCACCGGCAAGTATGGCACGGCTACAGAGCAGTTCCGTTTCATGGAAATCGAACTGTTCATTGTTGCTCTCGAGCAGTATATCAATGCTGTATCCAACATGATGGCAGCATCTGTTGTGAATGAGCTTCAGCCGATGCGCAATGAGATGCATCGTATGGCAGACAAACTCGGTGTGGCTTCGCCGAATGGTAATCGCAGTGGTAGCCGTACTAGCTACTTCAACAACCAGTCTGGCTCTTCCGAGAAAGCACCGACTACGTCTACACTTGACGAAATCGGTAACATGTAATCAAACAACCGGTCACCTCTCAGTTAATTCTGAGAGGTGGCTTTATTTTTTGTAAGGTGGTCGAAAAATGGAAGCAAGAACAACTAAAATGCTCTTTGAGTTTGAGTCACTATTTGATATGCGCAGTGGGTGCATTCGATATCTGATCAACTCTGGATCAAATACGAAGTTCTATAGATCTTTTATGCGTCATCCATCTTCTAATATGCTCAAGAATCTATATGTCTCTGAAAAGAGTACCAACCCAATGGAATGGATTCTAAAGAAAGAGTATAGAGACAGTGCTGATGATCTGTATAAAGAAATTATGGATACTAAGTATGATGAAGTTTTGAAATACTCCGTTCCAACTGATGTATATGGTCTATTTAAGATGTACAGTAATATTGCTAATGCAGCAAATGCTGAATGCGCTATTACTTGCGACAATCAGAAGCAGGCCGATCTGGTGAAATCATTCAACGAAAAGTTCGTCGTTGTTATGAATCAGACTAATCTTGGAAACTACCATTGTTTATATGTGAATCTCGCCAATACGATTGATTCATATAGCAAGCTTACTGGCAAGCATGTATATCTTCATAACATCATGGCTAACTATGATGATGATATGCGTATCAACGGCAAGGTTTCTAAGTTCATCGGCGATGTAGTATTTCATACTGTCGACCCATATATAGGAGTACCGTTGTTTACAGATAAACTTAAAGGAGAGAACTAACAATGTACAACATCTATTCAAACATCGTTGATAAGGAGAATCTTCGTAAGGTACAGAGGGACGCATTTGACCTCATTTCCAATGCACTGTCTTATTCCTTCGGCCCGAATGGTCGTAATACGGCTTTCCGTCGTGCAAAAGATATTGCCCGGTATACTAAGGATGGTCATACCATTCTTAAGAATCTCATGTTTACCGGCCCGATCGAATTTTCGATGAAAGAAGATCTGGAAGGAATTACCCGTCGTATTGTTACCTCTGTCGGTGATGGTACTACTTCGGCTGTTATTCTTTCGAGTGCTATCTTTACTGGTTTGTGTGATGCTTCTGAACGTGGTATCGATGAGAAAACTCTTGTTTCCGATCTGCATAATGCAATCGACAAGGCATGCGAAATCATCGAGAGCAATGGTAAGACACCGACCGTTGACGATATCTATGAGATCGCTATGATTTCGACTGATGGCAATCCGAATATTGCCAAGATCATCAAAGATATCTATGAGAAATACAAGATGAATGTCTTTATCGATGTATCTACGGCATCAGGTCTGGCTACCGAACTGAAAGAATATGATGGCTTTACCATTGAGACTGGTTTGACAGATGTTGCTTTCATCAACTCGGATAACCATACCTGCACGATCGACAATCCGAAACTGTATCTCTTTGAAGATCCGATCGATACTCTGGAGATGGGCTCATACTTCGCCAAGATTGTCAGAGACAATATTATCGATCCGATGAATAACAAAGAGTATGACAAACTCGTTCCGACGGTCATTGTTTGTCCGAAAGTCGGTAAGGATATCGTTACCGATATCGATGCTGTTGTTCGTATTCTCGCCGGTATTCCTATGGATCAGCGTAAGTTTTGTCCATTCAATATTGTAACCAATATCACCAACCCGAACTACATCAATGATCTTGCATATATCTCTGGAGCTACGCTTATCAAGAAATTCTCCGATAACGCAATCCAGAAGAGTGAGACCAAGATTGCTATTCCTCAGACGCTTGAGAAGATTCATACTTTCGCTGGTCAGTGTGATCAGATGGTTTGTGACAGCCGTAAGACTAAGTTTGTCAATCCAGCCAAGATGCATGATGAAAATGGCAAGTTGACCACTATCTATACCAATCACCTTGAAGATCTGGAAGCACAGGTTGCTGGTTTGATTGAAGAGAATGGTTCGAAAGCGGAAATCGGTGTACTGAAACGTCGAATCAATTCATTCAAGGCTAACATGGTTGAGATTCGTGTTGGTGGTATTTCTGAAACGGATAGAGATTCTCTGCGTGATCTGGTGGAGGATGCTGTTCTGAACTGCCGTTCTGCATCTGCCGATGGATATGGCTATGGTGCTAACTTCGAAGCATTCCGTGCATTCAACCAGCTGCTTGTTGATAGTCAGAAAGGTCTGGATGACGCTAAAGTTGCAGCTATTTCCAATGGTTCAGAATACAATATCTATCAGCTGATTTGCAATGCGTACCTCATTCTCTTTGCTATACTGTATGGTGATGGAGATGTAAACAAATCCAATGCTAAGGTAGCTCAGTCTATCAAAGAAGGCAAACCGTACAACATTCGTACTGGTGAGTTTGACGGTAAAGTTCTCAGCTCGATCAAATCCGATCCGACCATTCTTGATGCAATCGGCCGTATCGTCGGTACTGTATTCCTGACGAATCAGTTCCTTGTAGAGGCTCCGGCGTACAATACGTATAGCGAAGCTTGCAAGGAATAAAAAGTTATTACAGCATCTACATTATAATATGAATTCTTTTGGAGGATGCGTAATGCATCCTCCATATTTTTTGTAATGAGGTGGTATAATGACATTCGATGAGTATATCAACAATCCTATGGGTAAAGCCAATGCGGTCTTTAGCCAGAGGTTTATGTTCAAAGAACTTTACACAGCTAAGTTCGATGCTCTTCTGGCAAGAGATGCCGGAATGCTGAAGTATGTGCTGTATAAAGAATCTAAGAGTAAGTATATTGCTCATTTTTCCATTCCATCAGAGAAGGTTCCAAGGTTTTACTATGACGTAGTAGTAGAGTTCAGCACAGGTGACCCAGAAATTATGGCAGCAACTACTCTAAAAGACTATACAGTTAAATTCTTTTCCAACGATCCAGCATTTGTTTTCACATTTGCTCATGCTTTCAAAACAAGCGGGATGTTCATGAGTTCATTATCGTCTAAGATGAATGATATGGCTCTTAAAGAACTTGGCAAAGAAAAGAATCCTCAAGACTTAGTAGGATATGTTAAAACTATCTACTTTGCATATCTCTACTATAAGATGAAAGGATTGGATAAGAAGGCTTTATGGTCTAATGCATCTAACGCTGGTAAGACAACATTGCTAGGTGCAGTTATGTCGGCCGATAAGAAGGTCGAATTACGCCAGAGATTAGGAGAGGAACAAAGTAAGAAAGAACGTGCTATCAAGAATGCAAACAAACCACCACGTAAGATATCTCACCCAGTAGCTAAGTCTCGTTCATCTAACGCTGTGACTATGACTAAACACATCCGAAGAAGTTCAACAACTAGGCATTCGTCAACAGTGAAAAGAAAGTAACCTAAACATCCAATCAGTTATATACTATATAACTGAAAGGAGTTTATATGTAAAAATAGAGAGGAGTTTTAGCACAAATGGCAATTGAGGTAGTAAGAAGAGAAGCAGAAATCCCATTTATACCAGTGGATGAATGGGTACAACCGGAAGAAAGTGCTATTTTCACTGAACGTAAGGGGGTAATTATTGCACCGATCCACTCGTTCTATGGATTGGTTGAGGGTAATCCTATCGATTACTTCTCGATGACCGTCAAAAAGTGTTACAATCGTGACGCAAAGATGAATCCTGATGGCACGGTCAAGGATGCTAGTTTCAGAGAGCATTGTACTAAATACATGAACTACTTTGAAACTTTCTATGATACTGAT
>Ga0172378_10000284_pt1 | contig 43345 bp, 47 predicted proteins | sample GrowelOW332metaG_FD_119755 | JGI IMG/M metagenome (GOLD analysis project Ga0172378, IMG submission 119755) | Groundwater microbial communities from an aquifer near a municipal landfill in Southern Ontario, Canada - Pumphouse #3_1 metaG | ecosystem: Environmental > Aquatic > Deep subsurface >...
GGAACGATACATATTAACAACGGGTTTTAACCCGGTGACTTTAAGACAAAGGAAGAAGTTCCGTTAGGAACGACACATATTAACAACGGGTTTTAACCCGGTGTTTTCCATCCAGTCTTATTTAGGAAGATATTTTGGATTATATTCAATCCTATGTTTTTTGAGGAACATCTCGTATTCCTCTTGCACTGTCTGATGTTTATGATGCTCTACTTGATTTTCAATGTATTTTACTACTGTCTCAAACATACTTTGAGATACGGAAAAAGCACCATAACCTTCCTGCCAATGAAATCTATGGGGAAATAATCTTATTTCATTAACCCAATGACTGGAATTCGCTTTTATAACCTTGGCTAATTCAGATACCGAAATATCAGGTTGTAACTTAATCAATATATGTATATGATCGTAAGTTCCATTTATGGCTATTGTTATACAGTTCTTCTGATGGATAATACCTACAATATAGGGAATTAAACGATCTTTGATTTCTGGCTTAAGTGCACATTCGCGTTCGTGAACTATAAAAACATAGTGGACATAAAGTTGGGTAAAACTATTGGGCATATATTCTCTTCTAATTTTCGCCGGGTTCAAAACCCGTCGTTAGTATCTGTCGTCCCGATGGGATTTAATTTACCATTCTGAATCTAATATTAATTCATTTTCAACTCATATAACGATTACCAATATTTGTATTATCCCAATAATCCTATACATCCCAGACCTATTATCACTATTTTTTTTCTGCGTAATCAGCGAAATCTGCGTGAACCCCTAATTTGACCGCGCACCCTTAATCACAATATTCCACACACTTTTCCAGAAATACACCCAGTCCGTCTTAAACGGTTTTTCCATTTTGCTCAAAATGTACTTTCTTTCCGATTCCACAATTTCTTCAAAGCTTATAGGCATATCTGCATAGAAGGGAGGAATCAAACCCGGTTTCATTTTTATCCTAAGCTCCTGCATTTCTGGAGGATAGAGAGAGAAATAGTGATCGCTCAAAGCTCGAACTCCTACTAACGCCAAATCACCCTGAAAGAAATTTATTAATTGAGGTAATTCATCCAACCATAACTTACGGAACACTTTACCCCAGGAAGTAACTCTAAAATCCTTAGAGAACTTACCCCCTTCCTGTAACGCATTGGTCTGATATACATAATCCTGTAGATATTCGCTATAGGGATGCATAGTCCGCAGCTTTTTCAAATAGATCGTTTTACCGTCTTTGCCTTTGCGTTTTAAACGAATCAGCGGACCATAAGTTGGATTGGGATCAGTGCAAGGTTTATGAGTTTTTTTCAGGATAAAATACATCATATTGTCAATTTCGCGTTTATGAATCAGTTCAAAACCGCAAAAATAGAAGCGCCCCAGCATTTCCGTTTCTGCAATGGCTCTATTTTTTCCTTTGGTAATGGCAAAATACCAACCCTGCAAAAGCGGCAATTTGGGAAAAACGCGCCTAAAAATAAAATCGATCCCATACAGGATCGATCCAAGATAAGGTGTCCAACGCTGATAAAAAAGATTATGCCTCTCTGAGATGGTCTGTCCTTTACAGACAAAAACACCCCCGTCAATCAGCAATTCGTTCACGCGGATAAAATAATAGTTCAGCCGACGTAAGTCATTTATTTTATGTAGATTAATAAAGATCTGCCGACTGCCTTCTGCCTCGTTTTGAATATTGAAATAGTTCTCAGAATTGAGGATTAAAGCACTGTTTTTATTGAAGCGGCTTAGCTCCAAATAGTCATTTAAGAAATCAAATAATTGCGGTTGTTCAGCTAAATATTTCTGCCACAAAGGAATAAGAATGGAATCGGAATCTATGCCATTACTAAAAGGTAAATGATAGGGCTCGTTACTGATAATGGGAACAGCATTAGCAGAATCCAAAAAGAACTTCGGACTCTGTAAATTCTCCATTGCCTGGGAATGAGTTACCAAATGCGTAGAAGCAAAACTCTCATTCTCCTTCTGAAAACGAAAGGCATAATACACACCCGGAAAGAAAAACAACTCCAAAATAAAAGAAATAGATATCGTCCCGAAAACAATATAGCGGGAATAATAGAACCTGCCAAAAAAATACATCAGCCCAAAGAGAAACGCAATTGCGATAAGATTACATTTGAAGATGCGTTTTACATAGTCCGCTCCGCCACTAATTGTTTTAACACTGTATTTCCTACCCCAAAGCCCTGAGCCAAGCCAAATAAGAGCAAAAGGGATAAAACTGCGATAATAGGTAAGAATTATCCTTTTAGTGCCGGGACGCACTTTGGCAGCAAATAAAAATGAAAATACAATGATCACTAAATCAAGGGTAAGCAGAATATACTTTGCTATCTTATACTTCATATTTTTCTCTCACGCAGATTACACTTTATATAATAGGTCTGGGATGAACAGGATTTAAGTGATTTTAAGGATTATAATCTGATTATTTCCTTAATTAGGAATTAAAAAGATAGACATGCCGTAATATAAAAAATGAAATTTGAATAGAGCACAATGGGAGATAATTATAGAGTTAGAAAGATTTTAAATTATTGTGAAAGGTTTTGCGCCTGATTTCAGGTTTTTTCCCAAAATTTAGAAGTAATCCTACTTCTATATTAGTAGCTTTTAAATAATTTTGTAATTGCAGAATATTTTCAGGAACTAAGTTAGCACTTGCTTTCAATTCAATAATAACTTTATCTTCAACAATAATATCAGCAAAATACTCTCCTACAGACACACCATCATAGTTAACTTTTATAGGATATTGAGAAATTGCCTTCAGACCATTTTTATTAAGCTCTATCAGCATAGCATGCTCATAGACCTTTTCCAGAAATCCATAACCAAGATTAGTATAAACTTTATAGAAACAGGCAATAATTCTATCTGTTATCTCCTTGTGCAGCATATCAATTTGGTTTATACTTCGTTTCTTAACATTCTCCACATATTCACCCTTTCAATTACTTATATTGTATATCTTTTAAATCCCTAAAATCCTGTTCATCCCCTACCTATTTAAAAAAATCTACGGTGCGACGCAGACCCTCTTTGAAATCCACCTTCACTTCATACCCCAACACTTCTTTCGCCTTTTCTATCCCTGCCAATGAATGTTTCACATCCCCTGCTCTCTCTTTTTCAAAAATCGGTTCAATCTTCTTCCCCAAAATCTCATTCAACAGCTTTACCAGGTCCAGTAAAGTATAACTTTCCCCGCAGGCAATATTAATCACTTCTCCAGCTGCTTTTTCTGCAGTGCATGCCTGAATATTTGCCCACACATTATTTTCCACATAAGTAAAATCCCGGGATTGGCTTCCATCCCCATAAATAACAGGTCTTTTATTCTGCATCATCAATTTTATGAATTTGGGTATAACTGCACTATACTGTGAAGTAGGATCCTGATTGGGTCCAAATACATTAAAATACCTAAGCGAGACAGTTTCCAATCCGTATAACTGATAAAAAATCTGACAATACCGCTCCTGAGTATATTTCGTTAAAGCATACGGCGACATCGGATTAACAGGCATTGTTTCCACTTTGGGAAGGGATTCGCTATTACCATAAATTGAAGATGACGAAGCACAAATTACCCTTTTCACTTCAAATTCTTTCGCCGCTTCTAAAATGTTCAGCATCCCCAAAATATTTACATCATTGGTAGTTATGGGATCATTTATGGAACGCGGAACAGAAGGTAAAGCTCCCTGATGCAATATATAATCCACTCCCTTAACAGCAGAACGGATAATATGAAAGCTTCTTAAGTCCCCTTCTATCAATGTCAGCTTATGGTCTTTCAGCAAAGGCAGGATATTTTCTCTTTTACCGGTTGCAAAATTATCCAGCACCCGAACTTCCTGACCCTGCTTTAATAACTCTTTCACAATGTTGGAACCGATAAACCCGGCTCCCCCTGTTACCAAATATTTCATTCTTAACCTCTCACAGATTCCACAGATAACACAGATATAAATTTATAATAATGAAGAAATGTCACCATTTGCAATACGAATAATGTTTTTACTTAAGTTTGTGGTATTAAAGTTGATCAAGAGACCTAAGGGCTTATTTGCTAATTTCAGATAAGTGTGCAATTGTTTCTTATGAGCATCTGTTAATATTTCCACTGATTTGAGTTCTAAAACAAGAATATCTTCAATAAGCATATCCATTCTATATCCCAAACCTAAATCTTGCCCTTTATAAAGAACATTAATTGGAACTTGAGTTTTATATTCCATACCCAACTTAACAAATTCAAAAGCTAAAGCTGCTTCATAAGCACTTTCTAACAAACCGGGACCTAATATATTATAAACCTCAAAAACAGCACCCCGCACTTTGTATGTTATATCATTTAATCTCATTACAAACCCTTATCTGTGAAATCTGTGTAATCTGTGAGAAACATCATCTGCGAAATCCGCGGGAAATTTTTATTGGATACCTGCGCCAGCAACAGGTCCATTCTTAAACGGTACATAATTTACAATTGAACTAACACCTGACCCAGCAACTAACCCGAGATCATTAAAATCAACTATCAATTCATCTATTATAACGCTTGAAGTAGTATTCCAATAGTTATTTTTAAAATCTAAAGGATAAGGTCCTTCTGGATAATAATAACCAGCTAAGGATTCTACTGCATAAATTTCAGCAATAAAATTATTGTTATTTGCTTTAGTCCAACCATTGTTAACAGTATTGTACCAATTAAGAGAGTGATATGTTTGAATACATTTTTGGGCTTTAATATGATTATAAATAATTGTTAAATTTGATTTTCCCGTGTTCTCTATACCTATCCCCTGATTATCTACTAAATTATGAGAAAACTCACAGGTTGATTCCCAAGAATTTATATATTCCCGTGACCCATTAATAAAAGCATTGTTATTTACTACTGCATTTTTAACTATCTCATGTTTCAAAGAAATATAGTTGTCATAGAAAATATTACCTTGAACATTACAACCGTTAACAGTATAATTACTAATTGCTGCAGCATCCTGTGATGTATTGTTCATAATAGCGGAATTATTTATTTCCAAGTTATTAACTTGCAAAGAAGTAATTCCATATACACAATCTCTTACCAATAAGTGAGATAAAGTCGTTCCATTAGTTCTGATACTTAACCCGGTATTTTGGTGAGTAATACATAGATTTTTTATTGTTCCCACTAAACCTGTATAAACGATCCCTTCCCCATTTAATAAATCTATATTGGAGGATGAATAAATACCTGAATACGAGGTTATAAAAGTAAATTCCTCTCCTTCCGGAAAAGAACAATTCCCATAGATAGTTATCTTTTTACTTGGAGCAATAAGTATTTTTGCATCTTTAGCAAAATTAAGAGTAGAATTAGGCAATGCAGTCACATCATTTTCTACAATATAACATTTGTTTTGCAGAAAACTATAGCTCCCTTCAATGGTAGCTGGAACCATTATTTCCGGATAAAGGATAAGCTCTTTCTTTTGTATGTTGTTAACCGAAATTTCTGGTGCATTCAATTCTATATCACATATATAATTATATCCCCAACCCTCTTTCAGATAAGCTATTATATATTTACCGTAAATTGTTTCCGGAAAGCTAAAAGCACCACTTTTATTTGTAGCAACCGAAAACAAAGGTGTCCATTCACGATGATCGAATATATGTTTATCCTCAAGCGGAAAGGCAAGTTGAGGATATTGGTTATTTATTTCTTTTAGTTTTGCTGGCATTATTTCAGCAGAATATAACAAAACCGTAATCCCCGAATAATCTGTTTGACCCTCCAAAGTAATTAGACCTGAAATAATACCCTTTTGTGTCTTCGTCCCATTATCACAGCTGGTAGTAAATAAAATAAATATAATAACAAAAAGAGCAATAATTCTTATTCGCAATCTCTATCTCCAACAGTAAATTTGAATTTTGTATCTATAGTTTTTTAATGTGCAGAATATCCACCATCAACCACTATATTAGTACCTGTAATCCAACTGGAAAGGTCTGATAACAGAAAACAAACAACATTGGCAACTTGTTCAGGAGTACCCAAACCTAAAGGATGTTGATTTTTTATTGCTTCAATTTCTTCAGAACTCATTTTACTAAATCGCTTTTGTAACAAATCAGTCATAACACAACCTGGTTCAACCGAGTTTACTCTAACTTTTTTGGGTGCCATTTCTAAAGCTAATGCTTTAACAGTAGAAGTAATAGCTGATTTACTTGCACAATAGGGAGAAAGTCCTGCACTTCCCAATTCCGCCATTATAGAAGAAATAAATACATAGCTTGCCCCATCCTCCGGTAGATAATCTTTCTTACTACAAAATCGGATAATTTCCAATCCAGCAATTAGATGAACTTCTAACAACTCCCGAAAATGTTCAGCTTTAGTTAAAAAAAATGGTTTGGTCATTTCTCTGCCCGCACAATGAACAATCCCATTAATATGCTTTGTATCTATGTTTATTATTTCGGTTAAGCTATTCTTTAACTTCTCATAATCAGTAACATCGCCGGCAATAATAATATGACCATTTCCACTCATAGCAGAAAGAGTTTCCTCTAATTTTTCTTGATTTCTGGCTATTAAAATGACTCTTGCCCCTAATTTACTGGCTAAAATAGCACATTCTCTTCCAATTCCAGATGAGGCACCTGTAATTATAATATTCTTATTTTGCAAGCTTAACATTAATAATCTCCATAAAATAAATTTAACTTTTGGAGGGAGGATAAATCTATGGATACGATACCAGTAGAAAGGCCTGCTCCCATTCCCACCATAAGATAGAGCCCTGAGAAATGATAATTGTAGTTTTGAAAAGTTATAGTTAGTGGAATACTTACAGAACTGGTATTGCCAAATTCCTGAATAGAAAAAGGGACTTTATCTGTTTCAAAGCCAATTTTTCTTGCCATTTGCCTAAGCATAAAAGCATTTGCTTGATGAAGAAGTAAGCCCATATATTCTTCTGGTTCCATTTCTATTTCATCAAAGAATGCTCTTACTTGTTTAGGAACTTTAGAGACCACATAGTTGAATACGCTTTCACCGTCCATATACATATCAATAAATCTACGCGTTCCGCCATCTGGAAAGAGCTTATACTTTAAGCTATCTTCTGTTAAAGGATATTTAAAGCCAAAACCGGGAATAGTTAAAGCATCTCTCTTTTTAGCATCGGTAAAAAAACAGAATTGTAAGGGCAATGCTTGTTCATCATATTTGATTAAACTGGCAGAACCTGCATCTCCAAAAAGTAAGCCCGTGGATTTATCTCTTTCGGAAGTGTAATAACTATTAGTATCCGCATCAAGTAATAGTACATCTTTTTGCAAGTTACTACAAATCAATGAGGAAAGCCATAGACCATATATATAACCAGAACAAGCATGATTTACATCAAAAGCTGCACAATTTGCGTCCAATCCAAGTATTTCGTGAGCAGCACTGGCATTATTAGGCATCAGACAATCAGGTGTAAGAGTAACAAAGATTAAAGCTCCAATCTTAGATTTATCGTATTCTAAATCCTCAAACATTCTCTTCGCACTGTCAGTAGCTAAAACCAAAGAAGTGGTTTCTCTATTTTTGCAAATATGCCTTTTTTGAACTCCTAAAGCGTTTATAGTTGAGGAAAGGTCTTCTTCAAATACACTTTTGGCAAATTCATTATTATCAATAGAATATTCCGGAACACTACAATAGATAGAAAAAAGAGAAGCATTTCTAATAATTGCAATATTCATTATGAATTCATCCTGCTATTAAAATAATCCCTCACATCTGCCTCTTTGATTATACCATCTTTTTTTATCTGTTCCAAATCAACTCCCAATTCCTTAGCCAGTTTTTCCGCTTTGGCTGTTGCCTTATACTTTTTCCTTTGTGCTTCTTTTGCTTCTTTCAACAATTGAGCATATTCTTTTGCTTCCGATTCCTTATCAAAAATTACAGCTACTATATCTCCAATTGTTAATTCATCCCCTTCTTCAGCTGTATAAGCTATAAAACCGCTGGCTTCAGTGTAAAATTCACTGATTGCTTTTGCCGTTTCCAAAGATAATATCGTTTCTTTTTGATTTACATAGCTACCATCATTAAGTCTGAAATCATTAACTACTATCCTTTTATCATTTACATCAATTTGTGGTATTTTGCATTCATAGATTTTCATTTTTTCTTCCTTCAATAACCGGATCTGCATCCTGCATTGCTCTTGCTAATGATTCTTCAATCATATTTTCTACCTTTTGCTTTATTTCTTTTACCATTTTTTCCTCTAATCTATTTTCCAATCTTAATAAGGGATCGTTTTTATGCCAATACTCATCTAAGTGCGGATCTACATATTCTCTTTTATCACTTTTTGAATGCCCGGAAAATCTATGTGTTTTAAATTCTATAAAAATTGGCTTTCTCTTGGTTCTAACGAAACTAATTAAATCCTTGCATTGATCAGAGACAATTTCAACATCTTTTGCCTCAGTTTGATAATAGTCCAATCCAAATCCGTGTATTCTATCTTCTATTTTACCTCGGCAGGAATAAGAAAAAGGAGTACTCATAGCGTAGTTGTTATTTTCTAAGGCAAAGATAATAGGTAACTCCAAAACTGCTGCCAGATTTAATGCTTCCATTACATAACCTTCATTCATAGCACCATCACCAAAAAGAGAAACACAGATTCCATCTTCAGTTTTTACTTTTTGGGAAAATGCTAGTCCTGTTGCTATAGGAACCATTCCACCAGTTATGCCGTTAGTGATAAAATTTTTATATATTATATGTTGAGAACCACCTCTCCCTTTTATTAAACCTGTTTCTTTCCCCATTAATTCTGCTAAAAGTGGATAGGGATCAGGATTTAATGCTAAATAATGACCGTGACTTCTATGACTTCCTGTTATATAATCTAAATTACAATCAATATGGCTTAATAAACCTACAGCAACCGCTTCCTGGCCTTTAGCTCCATGGGTAGTTCCTCTCAATAATCCCTTACTAAATAATTCTTCTATCTTTTCTTCTGTCTTTCTTATTAAGAGCATTCTGAAATACATTTCCTGTCTATTCATTTTCAATCCTCTTAATCAAATCTGAAACATCCTTTATATTGGGAAGGATTGAGGTCTCCAAATTTTCTGAAGCAGCTATAGTTTTTAATTGAGCAGAGAATCTATGAATACAACAATGTCCTTGTTTTTCAACTAAAGTTGATGCTATTTCACTTGTCCAGGATGCACCTGTATATGACTCTTCCAATAGAATAATATGTTTATAATCGGATATTTGATCAATAAGATTATTATCAAGGGGAAATAACTGAGAGGGAGAAACAATATGCACTGAGATTTCGTCTTCCAGATAAAGTTCTTCCTGTAAAGAAATTGCTTCTGCTACTAATCCTCCATAAGTTACTATTACATAATCGGATTCAGGTTCATCTCTCATAGTTACTTTGATTAAAGGAAATTCAGAGTGAGACAATTCTATATAGTGATCCTTAGCGCTCTTTGTCTCTTCTAACATATTTCTGGTATAATCAAGTTTGTTTTCTACAAATAAAATTGGCTCTCCCAAATTTAATGATTTTATTAGTAAATTTCCAGGATTATGTAAAATTGAAGGACTTATAACCCAAATATTCGGAAAGCCCATAAAAAGCTTTTCCAGAGATTGAGAATGTGTTCCTCCATATCCTCTATAACCACCCATTGGAGTTCTTAAGACAAAGTGTAATTTTTTATTGTAGAGTCCTACAAATTTAGAAGCGTGATTAATCATTTGATCTGCACAGAGGGTGATAAAATCGCCAAACATAATTTCTACAATAACCTTTAATCCAGCCAGAGCCATTCCAATGCCCATTCCTGTAAACCCTTGTTCAGACATAGGTGTTGCAATTACCTGATGAGGAAATTCCAGTGATAAACCTTTGGAGACCTTAAATGAACCTCCATACGGTTCAGTTATATCTTCTCCAATAAGAAATACATCTTTATCCTGCAAAAGAGTTACTAATCCATTTTGAAGTTGTTTAATATAGCTCATTTTCTGGAAATCACAAAGTTATATAAGTCCTCAACAGTTACTAATTCATCAAATTCGGAGCGGTTTATGGTTACACCATATTCATCAGAGACCATACTTAAGACAGCAAAAACCATTAAGGAATCCCATTCCGGATAATTCCGATATACATCTTTGGCTGTTATAGAGCCCCTTTTCTTCTCCAATGTTATTTCCAAGTTATTAATAAAGTCCTGCATCTATATGCACTCCTTAATATTAGATTTGTAATAATCTTTCAGACAGATCCCTTTAAACCCCCTTTTCGTAAAATATTTTAATTCATCTTCCAGCAATATTGCAGCGATATCACCTAAATTTTTACTCTTTAGATAGGTTCTAATTTTCTCTTTTACTAAATATTCCAAGTAATTATTTGATCGCCTACTTAATATATTTTTCTCTTTTATCTCCGTTATTAATTCATTAGGATGGATCAAAAATATAGGAAAATGACCAAAAACCTCAGCTTCCCAACATAATAATTGTCTAATTACTCTTGTAAATTCAGGTGCTATACGAAGGGTAGTTCCTATATATGGATATAAATAGGAAATTAAAGGAAATTCAATTATTCCACTTTGTCCTGACTTTGCTAAAGAATTAATACTGCATCTGTATGGTTTACGAGGTGCCTTTAACCATTTTAGTTTCTCATTGGAACCAAAAGAAAAGAAAAAATCAAATCTTTGTGAGGCAATAGAGCTATCTATCATAAATCCTGTCTCCATTAACGCTCTCGGAGTGTATTTATTTACCCTTAATGCTGGAGCTCTGAATGATACAATTTCTTTTCCACTTATGTCTTCCAATGTCTTTTTGGAATAATCTAACTTCTTTATTTGCTCTTTTAAGCTAAGTATATCAAAAGCATCATTATTAGAATGGGTAACACCATGGCTGCCAATTTCATGACCATATTTTACAATCTTTCTAACGGATTCAGGGTATGCTTTAGCATAATCTGCTGTAATAAAAAAAGTACAAAAAAACTGATATTGTTTATAAATATCTAACAATTTTGGTAAACCCCAATCTCTAACTAATTTACCAGTTTTTATGCTCTGTCTGTTATTGACTATGGAAGTTAATTCAACATCATTGGTAAAAAAAACAATTTTGTTCATAATTTGAATTTAGCTATTTCTCTGGCTGGATTACCTCTCAGGAAACATCTATCAGTCATTTTACCTGTTACTACCGAGCCAGCTGTTACAATACTATATTCTCCAATATCAGCTCCACTAAGGATAGTAACAGAAACTCCTACCCATACTCCTTTGCGTATTCTAACAGGAGCTACATATGAATCAAGAACATTGGAGAAATGTTTATAAGGATTACTATGTGCAAGAATATATACATGACCAGCTAAAGCTGCATCATCATCTATATATATATATTCAGGATAGGCATTGTCCAATACACAGTGCATCCCAATCATCACATTTTTTCCGATATGCACACCTCTTTTTTTATGCAACCAAACCCTGAGAGAGTTTAGAGGACAATTATATGCAAGGGTCTGAAATATATAATTACGAGTTTTTTTAATGAGGAAATCTATTTTATTTAACCCTCTATTTTCGCTTGACTTAGCTAATTGTTGCTTTAGGTTTTTACTTGTTTCATAGTAAGGTATCTTTTTATATTGAATCATTTTACTCTTAATTGTTTCACCCATTTCTTTACTTGATATTTTGGTATGGTTAAAATATAATATCTAATCCACCATTTATAGTAATTATCATTCCACCTTGCCGGATGTACATTCAACATTATCTTCTCTGGTAAAAGACCTTCTTTTATATGCTTAATCAATTCATCAGTATTATGGATTTCATAAGAATATTTTGATTTTACACAATCCCGAATACTGAATTTTTCACCATCCCATCTATTGCCAGTATCGGTTAAATACAAAATATCATTAAAATCAAAATCTAAATATGGCTCTGCTATCAAACCATAATTATGGTAATTATATTTGTTCCAAAGTTCTTTGCTATCCCATTTTGACAAGGGTCGACCATGCATTGCTATTGTAGTTACCGGATAATACTTCTTGAAAAAGGATAAATTCTCTTGAAACCTTATTATCGCTTTCTCATAATTACCCTTAGTAGCAGATAGGTCTTCATAATGGTAACCAATTTCATGTCCATAGCTTACAATTTTCTGAACTATGTTCTCTTGAAAACTTAACCAGGATTTCCTGAAATAATAAGTTGATTTAATACCTAATTTATTTTCTAATTCAGCCATTTGTAATGCATTTTGGGGCCAGGAATCAACATCATGTCTTAATATTACTACCTTGTTATAAGGTTTTCTAACATAATCTTCTACTGCCTGAAACTCATATCCCGCGCCGCTAAAAGCATCCAATAATTCGCTATATTTTTTTACTGTAAAATCTCTATTCAAAATTAAGCCACCGAAATTACCGAAAAATAGTTTAATGGACTATTCTCTTAAATTCTAATTTTGCCTCATTCCCAAAACTTAATATATAGCCAACTTTAATTCCTGTAGCAGTTAGATAATTCATTATTTGAGCAGAATGCAATGGATGAATTACATTACACGCTTTAAGCTCCAGTATAATTTTACTATCAACAATAATATCAGCAAAATAATCCCCAACAATCTGATTTCTATAAAAAACTTGTATAGGAACCTGCGACTCAAAATTAATATCTTGATATTTGAATTCTACACATAAAGCTCGTTCATAGACCTTTTCCAAATATCCGGCACCAAGCTCTTTGTGAACCGCAATTGCACAACCAATAATTCTATCGCTTAACTCCTTCTCATATATCATAACTTTTTTACCTTTCACTTTCTAATTTATATTTATATACCCTTTTCAGTGGCTTCGGTGTTTTCGGTGGCTATAATTCTCTTTTCGGTGTCTTCGGTGCTCTCGGTAGCTAATAAGAATAAACAACATACTTAATATAGCACTAAAGAAGTTAGCCATCATATCCATCGGATTAAATGTCCTATATGGTATTAAAATCTGTAGCAATTCAAATCCAATAGCCGAAACAAAAATAATCACACAAAACTTCAAAACCTCATAATTCTCAAACCAACAAACATTCTTTATTTTCCCGAATACCCATATCCAGGCAAAAGCCAGAAAAGTTAAGGAATGAACTACATAATCCAGCCGAAATTGGTAAATCTTATTGCTACTCAAACTTCTATTTGTCTCTTTTCCCAAAGGGATAACATTAAAAACAACAACTATAATCAACCATTCCCAAAATAACCATTTTACACCCTTCATAATTCTTTTCTCAGTGACTTCAGTGTTCTCAGTGTCCTCAGTGTTCTCAGTGCTCTCAGTGTTCTCAGTGGTTGCATTTAATATAACCCGCTCCACTGCTTATGCAATTTAGCTGTCCCCAAAATTATTTTGAAAACTCTCATAGAAAAATTATCAATCTCATATTCCGGGCATATTTTTGTATATTTAGCACCTTCTTCTGTGGAAACTTTGATTGCATCAAGTACTACTTCAGGATCAAAACCGGATAGAATTATCGTTCCGGCATCTAATGCTTCCGGACGTTCCATAGAATTCCTGATTGTTATTGCAGGAAATTTAAGGATTGCACTTTCTTCACTAATCGTTCCACTATCGGAAATAACACAGGTAGAGTTCATTTGCAAATAGTTATAGTCAGTAAAACTGAATGGCTTTAGAAATTTGACTAAAGGATTAAACTGAAAACCATCTAAATTTTCTAACCTTTTACGGGTTCTGGGATGGGTGCTAACAATTACAGGATAATTATATTGCTCTGCAAGAGTATTTAGGACAATGCTTATTTTTTTCAAATTTTCGGGATAATCCACATTTTCCTCTCTATGGACAGAGATGAGAAAATATTTTTGGGGTTCCAGTTTCAATAACTTTAGAATGTTTGACTGTTTAATTTTAGGTAAATAATGATGCAAGACCTCAAACATAGGTGAGCCAGTAACATAAATTCTTCTATGAGGAAGACCCTCAGATAAAAGATGTCTGCGTGAATTCTCTGTATAGACCAAATTAAAATCCGCTATATGATCAATCATTTTACGGTTTATTTCTTCTGGCACATTGTTATCAAAACTTCTGTTACCTGCTTCCATATGATAAATTGGAATATGTTTTCTTTTCGCCATAATTGCCGCTATAGAAGCATTCGTGTCTCCAAGGATAAGCATTGCATCCGGTTTTTCCTTATCCAGAATTTCTTCAATTTTAATCAGCGTTTCACCTAAAACATATCCTAAGCTGGAGGTATTTACATTCAGATAATAATCAGGTTGCCGAAGCTCTAGATCCTCAAAGAAAATCTGATTCAGTTCATAGTCATAATTTTGACCAGTGTGAACTAAGATATGATGGGTGTATTTATCCAGTAAAGGAATTACACAGGATAACCTGATTATTTCAGGTCTTGTGCCAACAACTGTGATTACTTTAAGCATTTTCTATTTCCCGCAGATTTCACAGATAAAAACGCGGATTACGCAGATTATATTTTTATAATTTATCATAAGGGATCATTCAGTCCATTTACTTTGCGGATAATGCTTTTGTTGATGTCCGAAGTTCTAAAATTAACAAGGATGCCAAGTTTTAAATTAGTTAGTTATAAATAAGTTAAAAGCTGTTTGTGATGAACAGGAGCAAAATTTTCAACAGCTTTTGATTTTATAATCACTTTCTCTTCAATTAGTAAATCCATTTAAAAGCTCGCACTCATATCAATTCTATAATAAATAATATTAATAGGAACCTGAGATTTAACCTCTAATCTCCGTTTTTTTAATTTTATAGCTTAAGGCATTCTTATAGATAGATTCAAATAAAATCGGACCCAGTTTATTATACACTTCATAAATAGCACCTCTTATCTGGTAGGCAATTTCATTTTCACTTATATCTAATCTTTTCCATTACTAAGTTCAATCACATAAATAGTATTTGTTTGAATTATTATTAAATCCAATCTGCGTAATCCGCGTTTTTATCTGCGTAATCCGCGTTTTTATCTGCGTAATCTGCGGGAAACAATCACACCGGCTCATAGTAAGTATCAGGGTCATTGGGATCATAGAATTCATTTATCCAGAACATAGTCAGCAATTCTGTATCCCCTATATTTGTAATATTATGTGTAAACCATATTGGCATATCTACATAAGCAGGTTCTTCACTATCCAGAATGTACTCAATAATTTCATCCATACCATATTTACGCAGTTTAATAGAGGCCTTCCCTTTTATTACAGCAAATCTTTCTATTTTTCTTGTATGGAAATGATTGCCTCTTGTTATTCCAGGTAGAGTTGTAGAAAAGGAAACTTGTCCCCTTGAATTAAATTTCATTGTTTCTACATATATACCACGCTGATCTGAATGTTTATGGTATTTAACAGGAAAATGCTCTTTAGGTATATACGACCTGAAAGTATTGAATAAGCACACCTCAAACCAATCAGCTAAATCAGGAAAAATTCCCTTAACTACATAGGTCTCATAATAGACCTTTAGTTTATCCAATAATTCCGATACCTTATATTTTGCCCTATATTGCACTTCCAAAACCCTTGCTTGTATCCCTTTCTCAGTGTCCTCAGTGCCCTCAGTGCCTTCAGTGATTTCAGTGTTTTCTTTATCCGCGTAATCTGTGTTTTTTTCTGCGTAATCAGCGGGAAACAAATCAAGAATCACCTTCACCAAATCCCCCACATAGATCAATTTCAACTCATTATCCACTTCAATCTTAGGTTCCTGCTTATTACATATTTGATAAGAAAATGTAGAAATCACCGAATTATAGAATGGCTTCCCAAAAGGACCAAACACATTAGGAATAATCAGTCCGGTAAATTTTGCATTGTTTCTATCTGCCCATTGATTAAATAATTCTCTGCCTTCTCTTTTAGAGCGTCCATATAAATTATCCCGTTCTTCCTGAAGCGATGAACTCATAATTACATAAGGTTTGCTATCAGTCCGTTCCATTGCATCAATTAGTTTCTGCACCAATTCTATATTTGTTTTATATAGCACATCAGGATCATTATGTCTATTCATTGCTGCTAAATGAACTATTACATCACACTTTTCCACAAATGTATCCAGTGCTTCTTCTGATTGGAAATATTCATCCTGGAAGGGGATTTTTACATACTTATTAGGATGCAAACTGAGGGTGTTATATAAATGGGTACCTATGAACCCTGCTTGACCAGTTATCCCAACTTTCAACATCTTGTCACCACTGAGGACACTGAGGACACGAAAGACACTGATAAAAATTATACAACTTTGCGTACATATTCAAGCTTCCCTGAACTACCAAAATTAATAACATAACCTATTTTAATACATGAAGCATATAAATATTGAATCAATTGAGCTTCATGAACTGGAATTATCTTTGAACAAGCTTTCAATTCAATTATAACTTTATTTTCAACTATTATGTCAATTTTATAGTCACCAATTAATATATTCTTATAATGAACTTGTACTGGCACCTGAGATTCCGCTTTTAAACCATTTTCCGCTAACTCCACTAATAGAGCTCTCTCATATAGTTTTTCCATATAACCTGAACCAAGGGTTTTGTGTACCTGTATAGCACAACCAATAATCTTATAACTTAATTCCTTTTCATAAATCTCATTAACCATATCTTACAATTTCTTTAATCTTTCTAAAATTTTCAGTGTTCTCAGTGCCCTCAGTGTCCTCTGTGTTCACTAAGCTCTTCCTGTATATATTTCAGGCTCAGCAGTTTCTCTTTCACCTCTTCCACATTCAGCCGATAAGTATTTTCCGAAGTATATTCCACTACTTCTGCAACCTTTGCTTCCCCATTGCTAAAATATTTATCATAATTCAGGTCTCTAATATCTGCAGGAATACGATAATAACCAGGAAGATCAATTGCCTTTGCCATTTCTTCTCTATTTACCAATGTTTCGTGCTTCTTCTCTCCATGCCTAGTTCCGATTATTTTTATCTCTGTATTTGCTTCAAAAAGTTCTATCAATGCCTGAGCCAGGTCTTTAATCGTAGAAGCAGGTGACTTTTGCACAAAAATATCCCCTTGCACTCCGTTCTGATATGCATAAATAACAAGTTCAACCGCTTCTTCCAGAGACATTAAATAGCGTGTCATATCCGGGTCTGTAATAGTAATCGGTTTCCCTGCTTTTATTTGTTCTACAAATAGAGGTATAACAGAACCTCTTGAAGCCATAACATTTCCATACCTTGTTCCGCATAAGACAGTTCCATTTTCCGGTTGCTGTCTGGAATAAGCAATCATCACCTTTTCCATCAATGCTTTGGACATTCCCATAGCATTTATAGGATAAACAGCTTTATCTGTAGAAAGAACTATTAACTTTTTAGCATTATTGGCAATAGCGGCTCTGATTACATTTTCTGCACCCAAAACATTGGTTTTAACCGCCTGAACCGGAAAAAATTCACACGAAGGAACCTGTTTTAACGCAGCAGCATGAAAAACATAATCCACACCTACCATAGCATTAGCCACACTGTCATAATCCCTAACATCCCCAATATGAAATTTGATTTTGGGGTTATTATACAATTTCCGCATATCATCCTGTTTTTTTTCATCACGACTGAAAATGCGAATCTCTTTCACATCGGTATTCAAAAATCTCTGCAAAACAGCATTCCCGAATGAACCGGTTCCGCCGGTAATAATAATTACTTTATCCTTAAACATAACTTTTCCTTAATCTCTATTGGATTATCTATTTATTTCAGCTTAAAACTAATGGCATATAAGTAACTTTTAATTTTCTTTTTCCCCTGCATCTTTATCTCTATAATCTTCTCTAACTTTTATTTTCTCAGTGCTCTCAGTCACTTCAATGCTCGCAGTTACTTCAGTGCATTCAGTGCCCTCAGTGCTCTCAGTGTCCTCAGTGGTTACCTTATTTGAATCTTCCAAAATCAAAATCCTTTACTTTTAACTCTTTCCCGGATTCAGGATAATTTTCAACAAACCAGATAAGAAAAGCAGAGACATCAATTTTATCGTTAAGCATTTTTTCTCTTTTAGGTAAGTACTCTTCTTTGATATTCAGTGTTAGAGCTAATTCTTCTGCTTTTTTTATAGCTGCTAATTGATCTTCACCAGATCCAGTATATGAATATAACAATCCATATTTATCGCAATCATTTGTATATCCTAATTGGCTATCATTTATATAGATAGTAGGCGTACCAAGAACAGCACTCTCAGAAGCCATTGTTCCACTTTCTCCAATAAAAAGATGAGCAAAAGCTAAAGCATTATGCATTTGTTCAGGAGGAATTTTAATCTGATAATTTTTCAACTCTTCCGGTAATTCCTTTTCCGATGAGATAAAAACTCTTAAGTGTCGGGAAAGTGTTTTAACTAATTTTATTTTATTTTCATAAGAAATACCGCTATGACCTATATCATGAGATGCCCCCCAGGCAACAAATCTCACAATTGCATATTTTTCCCCTTTTTTCATCCCTAAAATTTCTAATACACTTTCATCTGGCGAAAACACATTTGGATGTAAATATGCAAGTTCGTGATAACCAGGATATTTGATCTCTTTTTTGCCTAAAGAAGGATGGGGATAATCACCGGTAAGAACAACATCAGTAAATTGCATACTGAGTTTTACCTGTTCCATATTAAAAGTATCTTCAAAAGCAATATGAGGTTTATGCATAATAAATGAAGTAAAAGCTGCTATAGTTGACCCATGACTAAGAAATAAATCCGGCTTAAATTGTATAGCTGTCTTCAGCATCTGCAATTCATTCTTGAGTAGACCAAATATTTTACCTTGAACGCTACTATAATGCTTACCGAAATTATCATATACAAACTTATAGACCCTCATTAATTGTAAAACACATTCTCTATCCCTACAAGAAAAAAGTATTTTATGTCCTCTTTCCTGCATTCTCCAGGCAAAGTTTTTAAAAAGATGTATATGAGCAGGATGACCAATATCTATTAATATTCTCATTTGTTCTATCTAGCAAGTTAGAAATCTAATTCCATATCTACTAAGGAATTTCCTCAAAGCATTGAAGTCGGTTTTGTTAATTCCCCAGTTATAACATTTACCTTCTTCAATATTAAATACAGCATAAGTAAAATTTGATTTTATGGGTGTGTATCCCTTTAAAACGATATAAGCAGTATTATTCTTAATCTTTATTTCTTTACTATAGCTACATATAATTACATTAAGGGGATGTCGTCCTTCAATTAATTGGAAATAATCCTGAAATTCTAAAACTATATTATTTAAAATATCAAGTTTCTGTATTTGATCTATATTTTTTACAAACTGATCTTTATTCCTCTTTACTTTAGCTGGTAACCCTGCTGCAAGAGCACCTTCAGGTATATCAGAATTCACATAAGAGCCATAAGCACATATAGCGTCGTCACCAATTGTAACCCCAGGAGCAACAAATACACTATAAGTAAGTTCCACTCTTTTTCCTATCTTAACATTATCATAAACGACATTATATCCATCCAATATGGACTTATAAGAAGAATGTGTAAATATATTACATTTAGGTCCAACGCCAGTTCCATCGCCAATTATAACCTTCCGAGAGCAATCAATTGTAACAAAGGGAAAAATATGCACTAAATCTCCTACAAACAATTCAGAGTATTTATTTATATGCCCGCTTCTAATAATCACAAAATTACTAATTTTTGTGTCGTTGCCAATATAAATCTTTGGAACACTTATAAAAGAGAATGGTGATATTATACTATATTTGCCAATATAAAACTCTTTTGCTTTAATATAAGTAAAAGGGGCAATTTTACTTCCTTCAGCAAATTCCGCTTTAGTTTTTATATCAATAATAGAAAGGAAACCAAGAGAAACATTACGCGATATTTTATATCCAAATAATGAATATAGTGGTATCTTTAATTTACTTGGAAATAGGGATATGAACAGTAATACCAAATTTTTCAAATTTAAAACCATTTCCCCCTTTAGCTATGTTAAACATTCAAAGTCAAATTGATTCCTAACATCAGAATAAACAACCTTATATTTCATTATCTTTGAGTATTCTGATAGAAGGAAATCAATTGCCCCTATCTCGTCAAAAATTGGCGCTTGCATCATTACTGCTCTTTTACTCAAACTGGATAAAAAACCAGGTTTTACTGTTTCAATAACTCCGGTAAGCATCGCTTTGATTTGTCTTGTTTCGTCTATTTTTTTGTATTTTATTCCATAACATACACTATATTTACCCTATCATTAATAAACTCTTTTTCCTTAAAGAGTTATTAATTACCTCTTCATAAACTTTAATTATCTTCTTAGCTATATGTTCTGAATCTAAACCTAAACTAATAAGCTTATCTCTACCCTTTGTTTTACCTTTAATATTAAGTGCTTTATTTATTTTATCCGCAACATCCTTAGGATCATTAGTAGTGATAAGGCATCCCTCTACCCCATCCAACAACCATTTAACATCACCTACATTTGTTGATACAATAGGACAATTACAAGCCATTGCTTCCTTAATAACATTGGGAGAGCCCTCCCAGAGTGAGGTAGATAATAATAAATCAGAGGCATTCAAATATAAAGGCATCTCTTTATGAGGAACATTATATACGACTTTTAATTCAACATTTTCAATATGTAAAGCAGCAATTGCTTTTTGGGCTAAGGAGAAGTTTTTTTCCGGTCTTTTGGGATTTGCGGCAAAAAGAACTATTTTCCTGTCCTGCTTCCACTCAAGTTTTTTTCTGCATTCATTTTTGTCCGATGTCTTAAAAATCTCCAAATCAACTCCATTAGGAATTACTTCTACTTTGTCAATTCCCAGTTCTTTTTTCATTTCCAGGGACTTAACAATTGTTTTCTGCCACTTATACTTGATAAAATATCTAATTAATAATTTCCATAACCCGGATTCTTTAACATCACTTCCCATAAGAGAACAAACGACTGGTTTCTTTGTTGCTAATGTGCTTACAACTCCACAAAAGGAATAATGAGAATGAATAATATCATAATTACCCTTCTTAACATATTGTTTTAATTGGGGAATATTAGATATATATCCCCCAATACCTTTCCCTTTAATAGGATAATAATCTATTGTGTTTCCCAATTTTCTTAATGATTCGGCCTGGGCATTTATAAAAGGAGAAATATCAAAATATAGCGAATTCCCGCTAAATACAAAAAGTATTTTCATCAAATACACCTTACTTATATTTTTCCTCAAGATAGGATACTATACTGTAAGAATAAATATCTTCCAAGCTTGATTTTCCTAATATCTTTTCCCAATTCCCATTATTATTTACATAGTAATATGGTGATTTTTCTAATGTACTTGTCCCGAAGTATAAAAACTGAAATTCTATCAGAACTACTTTATTTTTACTAATGGCAAGGTCTAAAGATATCATTGGAACATCAAATATACCTCTAATTTCCTTAGCTGCATCGAGTAATCTGGTGTCTACTGTTTCATCAAAAGAAAATAAACCACTGCCACTGGCTCTGAAATCATTAGGGCGATTTTTTCGTCTTAGCACATAATATTTATCCCAAAAAATAAGAACTTTCCAATCATTGGAAAGATCAGAAATAAACTCTTGGAGAATAAATTTGGATCGATGCAAGGATTCTTGAATATATCCTTTATGCCTCATAACCCTAAGAATATCTCTTAGGTCTTCCGCATAATATGTAGTCCTGCTTATTTTTTTTACAACTTTTTCAAGTTCTTTTTTATTTTTAGATATGTAAACACCTTTACTTCCTGCTCCCTTTGCTTCCTTGACTACACAGGGAAAAGTTATATCTGAGCAATTCTCAATAAGTTCTTCATAACAACCAAATACTTTTGTAGGCAACTGGTATTCTGATGGAATTATCAGTTTTCTCAGAAGTTCCATAAAAACTTTATTATTGTTAGCTCTTAGATATTTAAAGGAAGGGATAAGATTTACTCCACAAATATCTAAATAATACACAATATCTTCAATAAATTCCTTGTATTGATAGCCAGGATCCTCTGAAGATGTGTAAATTACAATCTCTCCCCTTGAAAATTTCTGAGCATTTATATCAGCAAAAGTAATATATCTGATTTCATAACCATATTTTGAAAACTCTTTAGTTAAAATATCTTTATCTAAACCACTGCGATATGGTTTTGCATAATACTTTGATCCAAAGATTCCTTTATAATCACAGATTGCTATTATATTTTGATTTTTCATTGTTCACTTTGATAATATTTTATTACCTTTGCAGGATTGCCTCTAACAATAGTCATTGCTGGTACATCTTCGCACACTACGCTTCCAGCAGAGACAATAGCTCCTCTACCAATTTTTACACCTGGTAGTATAATAGAATTAGCACCTATCCATACACAATCTTCTATAATAATTTCTTTTGCACCGCCGATAGTATTAATTCTATTTTCAACATCTTCGAAAGAAGAATTATGGCCATTCCCATCAAATATTTGACAATTTGCAGCAATTAGACATTTCTTGCCTATTGAAATCAATTTATATGCATGAAGACAGGTACCGTGAATTCGAGTATCATCGCCAATAAGTATTTTTGCTCCCGGTCTATCAGCAATTAGTTTAGAAGGACTGTGCATATTTATATGATAATTGGAATTATCCGAATTAATCAGCACTCTGTTACCAATTATAATTTTTGCCTGGTTATGAATCCTAATAATAGGCATTTTGGTGAACCTCGTTTTCTTACCAATAATCAATCTATTTCTGTTGACTAACACAATATTAAAAGATATCATACTGTTTCTAATGTATCTTAGTATTTTAACTATCATAATTATATGTCTATATATTTATTAAATATCAATTCTAAAACATCACGATGTATGGCACATCTAATCAAATTCCATTTATTAGAATTCTTTTTGTTCATTTTCATTTTATGCTTCATTATATAATAATGATATTTTGTTAATCTTAGCTTTCTAAATACTCTATAAATAAAATAATTTGATTGAGTAAAATGAGTATAATAATAATCTTCCTTTGCAGTTGTTAAATACTCATCTAATAAACATTGATTAAGCAAATCTCTATCCGTAAGACAACAATTTACTCTTTCAATGCGTTTGAAAAATTGAGGATATTCATTAGCTGATATTATCTCTAAATTCCCATTATTACTATTAAATTTAAAATAATAAGGTCTAAAATTTGTAGAGTCATCAAGAATCTCTATTGAACATCCACCGGCAAAATAGCATTCATCTTGAACAATAATGTTGGTCAATAAATTACCTAGTCCATAAAAAATGGGAACATTATGATAATTCTCATATCCAGAAACCATATGTGAATGATTACAAATTATGGCTGTAGCACCTAAATCTGCATATAATCTACATATATCCACAATACGTTGTGAGGGATAACCGCAGAAATCTATACCTGTGTGTAAAACAATGAGGATTTTATAGTTCTTAGATGAATAATTTTTAATTAACTGGGAATTAAGTCCGATGTCTATTGGAGCTGCACCACCATGATTTTGATTAGCACAATTATATTCTTTCTCTGCAAAATTCATAATTGCCAAATTCATATTATTAATTTTATATTCTATAGGTTTTAATGCATTATTAAGGGTTTTACCTGCACCTACTACAGATATTCCTCTATTTGAGAGAATTTCTTGTGTGTCATCAATACCTTTTTCCAGGTAATTAAAAGTATGATTATTAGCAAGACAGGCAAGATTCATTCCAGCTCTTACAGCTAAATTAACACTTTGAGGATGGCCTTTAAAACATAAATATTTACTCTTCAGTTTGGTTCGGTCATTAGAATTTGTAATAGGAAATTCCTGATTATATAAACAAATATCTGCGTTACTTGTAAATTGCCTAATAATATCTAAAGCATCATCTTTAAATAAATATCTTTTGGAATCTATAGCTAAGTCACCGAAAGCAATTATTTTAACACTATCCTTCTTCATAAAAAATACCTTCTAAATATGCTATTACTGCTTCTCTATGTGTATCGCAACGAATAAGGTTTAATATCGGAAGCAATCTTTTCTTATTTAATAATAAAATATGCTCCAATGTATTTAACAATTTTAATTTCTTCAAAATTTTATAGAACAATGGTGGTAACATAAATAAAGAACTTAAGTATGATACTCGTATATTACTAATATGTTTTAGCCATTCATTTTTTAGTAATTCCGGAGAAGTTATTACATTAGATAGTTCGTTTATTTTATCTAAAATAATCTCTTTCTCTTTGTCATTTAATATATTAACAGATATATCTTTATCATCTAATTGAATGGGAATTATTTCAAATTTTATTGGATTCCCCTTTTCAAAACTTAAACCTATCATATAGCCAGTTTTATCATAAGGCATCTGAGTTAAATGTAATAAATTACCTATTCCATAAAATATAGGAACATTTCTATAGATCTCAAAGCCGGAGAACATTTGTGAATGATGAAGAATTATAGCATCAGCTCCTGCTTCAGCATAAAATCTCATTTTATTAACTAAATCAGGATATGGAAGATTAAACACATCAACACCATCATGAACAATTACAATTACAAAATCTGAATATTTCTTAGTTAATTTAATTTCCCTATAATTATTAATAGTGTTAAGTGGATTAGCACCACCATGCTGATTATTAACACAATTGAACTCTATCCTGGCATAATTTAATAGAGTTATTTTAATGCCATTAATTTCTAAAACATAAGGTGTTCCGGCCTCCTGGGGTGTAAGACCTGCACCAATTATATCTATATTATGTTTCTTACATATTGCTATCGTATCAATAATCCCTTGATTTTTCATATCGTATGTATGGTTTGTACTGAATGTTGCTATTTGAAATTCAGCAGAATCAATAGCATCAAGACATCTCTCTGATCCAACCCCGTATGGACCAGATTTTATACAACCATTACGACTATCAGTTATAGGATCTTCCAAATTAAATATTCTTTTATCGTATCCTGATATTTTTTCTAGTAGTTCATTCTTAAATAACTTATGATCGGGATTTCGCAAAATAAATTCATTAAAACGACCATAAATGTGATAATCTCCTGCTATCAGTAAATTGCACTTATTCATATTTATAATAAAAAGATTATTAAATACTAATAATTTTTCTCCCCTCAATCTGTTCAAGCATCTCTTGAACACATTTAAGATAGTTAAATTCATTATAAGCTAATTTCTGACCTTCCAAGCCGATTTTTTGAGCGTGTTTAGGATCATTTAGACACTCCCTTAATTTTTGGGAAAAGGATTCAATATTATCCGGTTCCGCTAAATAAGCATTGATACTATCTGTAAGATATAATGGTATATCTCCAACTTTTGTGATAATAACAGGTTTCCCACTTGCCAAGTATTCACCTAATTTCGTAGGAAAGCCATATTTTGCTTGAATATTATCGGGTCTATCAAGCACTAAACAATAAGAATTTTTGATTTGTAATGCAATTTCAGATCTGTTTAATTTCCCTGTAAATATTATTCTATTTTTAAGATCACTGTTATTGATCAGAGAATACAAGCTGTGAAGAGCTTCTTTATTGTTATTATCACCTACTATAATTAAATCAGCTTCAGGAAATTCATTACCTATATTAATAAATGCTTGAACTAATCCATATACACCATCTTTATCCCCATATAGTTCACCGACAAAGACAACCCTTTTTTTAGATGAATTAATAAATCGTTCTATATTTTGAGTAGAGTTAAATCTATCTGGTTCAACTAACATATTTAGTATCCGAATTCTCCCTAATTTTCTTTGTTTAGGGATTTTTTTCTCAAATAGATCTTTTAATGCTATTGAAATGACATAAATATAATCTACTCTATTAAGAAATAATCTGAAATATAATTCAACTTTCATATACTGAAATGATAGTTTATTTATATTAAGATATGGATATTCTGTTCTTTCATAAGCAACTTTGATACCATTAGAATGAAACACTATTAAAGATAGTAATAGTTCTGATACATTTCTGCCAATTATAAACCCTGCAATTACATCTTGCTTATCCCTATTTATTGTCTTGTCAAAATTCCATCGTAATTTATATATATTTTTTAATCTACATAACCACCTATAGATTTTATTATTTTTTCTATGATATCCACTACATAATGAAATAAATTTTATTTCCTTATAATAAGGATCATTATGAATAGAATCCTCGGGACATTCAGAATTTATAATCCAGATAACTTCATAGCCAAGTTCATAAACTCCTCTCGCGATAGATAATAATCTTATTTGAGGAGCAGTTAATCTATTAATATCCGAACCTGATAATATTATAAAGGTTTTTTTATTACTCATTTTATTAATCCCCTTTTTCTTATCTTAGAACACTCTTCAAATAGATTTATCAATGCCTGTGCCAGGTCTTTAATCGTAGAAGCCGGTGACTTTTGCACAAAAATATCTCCCTGCACTCCATTTTGATAGGCATAAATAACCAGTTCAACAGCTTCTTCCAGAGACATTAAATAGCGTGTCATATCCGGGTCTGTAATAGTAATCGGTTTTCCTGCCTTTATTTGTTCTACAAATAGAGGTATAACAGAACCTCTGGAAGCCATCACATTGCCATATCTTGTTCCGCAAAGAACAGTTCCGTTTTCCGGTTGCTGTCTGGAATAGGCAATCATAACTTTTTCCATCAATGCTTTAGACATTCCCATTGCATTTATAGGATAAACAGCTTTATCTGTAGAAAGCACAATTAATTTCTTGGCATTATTGGCAATAGCAGCTCTAATTACATTTTCAGCACCCAGAACATTGGTCTTAACTACCTGAACAGGTAAAAATTCACAGGAAGGAATCTGTACCACCTGTAAAAATAATTACTTTATTTTTAAACACAGCCACTTCTCATTAATATTATATTATAATTTATATATTCCACAATCTCTGAATTCAAAATGTTATATATAGAATAATAGTGGCACATAATATATTTTATTTATTATTTAAGATTTAATGATAAACTAATCTCAATTTATTTTTCTTCAGCTTAATTTGCTCATAATTTGAATTGTTAATAATAGCTAATATTCTATGTTGCTTCGTAAAGTAACCTGCAATACCACCAGAAACCATCATAACAATTGATCTATAGGTTGGATGAATATGGCCGCCAACCATACCACTTATAATAAAAACAAACAATATATTTTGAAATGTTAACCAGTACCAAGCATTATAATAAGATATATTTTTTAAATTATTGATATATTTTGAACATACCCTATATATAACAATAAATATCATCAAATAAAAAAACAAACAAACAACTCCGTACATTAAAATATATTGTGCATATTGATTATGTATATTTCTGCCTGGAATATAATATTTATCAGAAGAAATATCCATTATTCTGCTTGTTTGAGAACCAAAGAGAACTGCATCTATACCCTTAGATGATACATATTCAAAAACATAAATTGGTTCATATAAACGAATATCTTCTTGAACTGCTTCAATACTTACTTTTTTTTCTGCACCACGATGATAGTAGGCTTGAACAACTAAATCAGGTAAAGGAGTAAAATAAAGCAGCGCTACTATAACAATAGAAAATATACCAAATAACACATATCTTCTTTTTAATTTAATGCCTGATAGAAATAACAGATTTACAATAGCAAACCCTATAGCTAAAACAGAAAACCTTTTTAAAGATATCATAATAACTGCAAATATTGATATTATACTAATAAATAGAAGGATTCTGATAATCCCTTTATTCTGCAATAGAATAATTGGTGAGGCAATAAATAATAAACTTATATAAGAAATAGCTCCCCGATTAGACATTTCCCCAAAATACAGCAATCCTAAACCAAAATCATCAGAACCCATATGAGTGCCAATTACATCAATTTTTAATAAAGTAAAGATGACGACTGCTGCTACCCATATGATAGTTACATAACATATTATTTTAAATAAATTTTCAACATCGCCATCAGTTGAATAATAATGATATGCAATTGGTAAGACTAGAATAGATTGAGAATCCACAGCAAAAATTCTTAAAGTAGAATCTAAAGTAGCTCCCTTAAAAACCGGGATTAAAACAGTTAATATTAAAAATCCAATAGTATAAAAAAACAATCTTTTGCAATTATGATCAAAGTAGTGCCACATTCTAATTATATATAAAGTAACATAAATGAGAATGATAAAAGGTTGAACATAATTATAATTAACTCCTTGTTTTCCGGCAAATCTTATCGTAATATCAAAAAACAAACAATATAATAATATCATATCAATAAATTTCATCTTGCCCCTAAATAACCAAAGGCAAAATAGAAAAATTAACAGAATAAGATATATAATCATTGAAATTCTTGTTTTGAAATATACTTTTTTGTGTGGGATTTGATAAAAGAAATTGCTTTACGCTTTTCTTCCGAATTAAAATAGCCTGACATTACTAAGCTGATTACAAAGATTACTAAAAGCAATAACTTGAAAACAAAAGCATATTGCAGATATCTATCTATATATTGTGTAATAATATTGGACATAATCATCATTATAGATAAATATGCATATTTAAAATACTCAAAAGGAACCGGGTAAACTTTATAGACAGCTATAAAATAGCATACTAAAATACATAAAGATGTTAACATTGTAGCAACAGAAGCACCCAAACGTCCGTACTTGGGAATTAAAAGGACATTTAAGACAATATTGATTACTGCAGAGAATACCCATATCAAACTAACTATCCAAGTTTTCATAGAAATATGGATGCCAGATATAATTATTCCAGCTAAACCCATAAACAGATAAGATACTGAAAGGACAAATACAATGCTATGGCTACCGCTATAATTAGTATCCGCCATTATTGTAATTGCTTCTTTTGCAAAAAAAGATATTATAAGAGCTATTAAGGCAAGTCCCGCAAAGAAGAATCTGGAAAAATCAGCAAGATGTTTTTTACATTTTCCCTGATTATCTATCATACCATAAATATATGGGCTAAAAGCCATTTTTACCGGCTCAGTAAAGAGAAAGGGTATTATTCCCGCTATTTTTGCTCCCAATGAATATAATCCCACTTCTTTTATGTCCATATACTCATTCAGAAAATACCGATTACTGTAATTTAATACAAAACTTGAAAGGTTGGAAGGTATTAAAAAAATGGAAAAGCCCAACATTGTTATCAGTCCAGAGTATCTGAAATGAAAACTACTTTGGTTCCAGGTAAAACAATAAAGAGTAATTAACTCCACAATTCCTGATATAATTTGAGCATATAAAACACCTTTAACTCCTAATTTCTGATAAACCAAAAAATAAATTGTTAATAAAGTATTTATCACTAAATAAACAGCATTTATGCTTATATAAAGGACTGCTTTCTCCCGATTCCTGATATTATTCATAGGAATAAGAGTTAAAACTTTAAATAGAGTAACGATGGTTACTAATTTAAGAAATATTGCACCACCAGGAAAATTAAATATTGTATCAGCTATTGTTTCAGCATTAATAAAAGATAATCCACCGGCAATAATACAACAAAATACACTAAATACCTGGCCCGAAAAAAATAAACTTTTTCGCCATTCAGGATCTTTATTTAGAAAATATACTCTGGAATATCCATTTGATACTAATAGTCCATATAGCATTGCCAAAATTGCCCCAACAGTATTTACCAGTTCTAATTTGCCATAATCAGCAGGAACTAATACTCTTGTATAAAGAGGGACAAGCAAAAAGGTAATACTTTTATTTAAAATATTACCCAAACTATAGATAGATATATTCTTTACTACTTTTGCCATTTAAGCAGTAATTCTCTTCAGCTTACGCATAACTAATTTACAAAATTCGGAAATTGATCCTTTTTTATAGCGCACCTTTGTTAGAATCCTTCTATATCCTAAACTTTTTGGGTATTTGGTTAAATAAGGTATAAAACTTTTAATAACCATATACACATAACGATATTCTTGTTGTAACTTTAGCCAATTAAGCATTTCAATATTCATATCGCGATGCAGATGTTGACCTCTGTAACTTGGTTTGGTATAGCTATCAAGAGTAAGAATCTCATTCGGTTTAAAGATTAATTGTTTATTCAAAACATCGCTATAAAATTCATTTTTACAGATCCATCTTGTGTAGGCAATCTCCTGATTTTGTTTATCTAAATAGGCAAAACATAGATATTTGCCTGTTTCAAAATTTTGTATAACTAAAAGATTTTTACCTTTTACCTGTTCATAGTGTTTATCCAGACCAAGGATGTATTTATCAGTTACAAAGAATTCATATTTATCTCTATTGATGGAACAAGGTAATAACTGATAATGTTCAAGATCAATTCTATATAAACTTCCTGCTTCTATGAATCTGCCAATAGTATAATAATAAATCCTGGATATTTGATCAGCTACATTTTTATTCACTTTTAATATCCCTCTTAATTCTTTGTAGTTTTCGCCATCTCTTAAGTTTTACGCAATTCTGGTTAATGAAATATAAACTATATAGTAAATTAAATCCTGTCGCCCATTCAAATTTCCATTGATATCGTCCCGTTCCTGCATCCAATATTTCCCACCGAGGATGCTTTAGATTCTCCTTAAATATTTCAAAATACATAATTTTACCGGGTCCATAATAAGAATATTTAGGTTCAAATCCAGTATTTAAAGAATAAAAAGTATTGTTATAAAGAAAACCACAATTATATATAATTATCCTGTTATGAATTGTATCTTTGATATAATATGAAAGAGAATCTCCAATATCAAAAAGATGATTGAATATTTCATTTTCTTCTTTATCTTCAAATAATGAATGCCTCTGTTTTAATCCTTTTTGGTGAAGATATTCTTTTTCCGCAATATGGATAGGAGCAAATTCTTGCAAATGGTTTTCCGTAGTAATCATCAATTCATAGTTCGTTATTTTTTTTATCCTGTTTGCATATTGTTTGGTTTTATTTGGAATTTTGGAATTATCAAGATCATTTTTATCTATTATTTTTGCCATTTGCACATAAGGATTTTCTATTAAATAGAGTAATTTATTATTATACTCTGAACTTAGTAGATAGTAAGTCAAATTACTGGTATGAGGAATATGATGCAGATAAAGTTCATCCCACAATTGATTATTTATAACTATCGCATCAATAAGCTGTTTATAAATAGAATTGATTCTCACTTCACAAAGTTCATCAATTATAAAATCAGCATAATCTCCTCCTGCTAAAAATTGTAAACTATCCCAGGATATAAATTTATTTTGCATTCTGATGATCATTAAAGGTGCTATCCCTACAATTGCCCCATTTTGAAACACACAAAATATGCATAATTTATACTTATCATATTTACTTAATATATCCCATTTACCTTTGGCATACCTAAAAGTGGAAAAATAAGTAAGATTATTAGATTGATTTTCTAATCTTTCCCATTCACCTTTTAGCAATTCAAATTCTTCGGTAGTTGTTATTATCTTATATTCCATATTACAAATGCAATGCCTTTTTTCAAATTATTTAGCCAATTAGCTGTCAATAATATATCTAATATTTTTATAGTTTAGAAATTGAAAATTATTTAGCAAAGCCCTTATTAGTTGTTATATATAATATTCTCCGGCATCCAATCCATTGAATATCCAGTAGTTGCCTTTTTTGCATCCACTAATCTGTTGGTTATCCCCCAAATTAATTATAGTTGGTTTATCACCTATCATACTTATATAAGGTTTATCCCACATTCCTTCATAATCAATTATTATTTTATTCTCTGTTACTTTGATTCTGGTATTGTTATAACTATCATAATAGTGAGCTATTTCTGAACAAGTTGCAAACCAAATATCTAACCTTCTCAAGTAGCCAAAAAGATCATCTAAATACTTAATATCGTCATAGATATTAGGGGTTTGCCGTTTTCCATCAGTTCTTTGATTTTGGTAATGCTCTTGTATTGTAATAGGTAATCTTGTTTCATATAGATATTGAATATATTTTTCCGGTTTTAAGTAAAATTTATTCTTCAATTTCCTTTTTACATTTCTAAGGATAGATAGGGAAGGAGAATTTCTAAATAAATCTCCGCTTACATTAGTTGGAATACAAATATAGCTTTTATTTTTAGAATATCTAATGATATTATTACTGTCTCTTCTATTTATCATATTAGCATCTAAAGCCCACCATTTACAACCGAGTTTTTCAATTAATGATAATGCATAATCATTATAACTGTATCCGGGAAATTTACCGCCTAAAAAAGCTATTCCGTTTGTCTCTTTAAATAATTCAACCATAGCAACACTATAATTTAAGTAATCAATATCTGGATTTGTATATTCATGGATTATTTTTCCATTGTCTTCTTCATCACCACAATGCTTAATACCATGAAAGGCAAATTCAAATCTATCCTGGAGGAATTTTAAAAAATTGATAAAGCTATCATCAATATCTCTTTTTATAATTTTATAACCCATATTTAGGGGAATGTAATTATGGGATTCTAAAGGTAAAAATACTGTTCCTTTAATTTCTGGATACTTTTTTAATAACCATTGATCCATATAAGCATATAAAGATTCCGGGGTATTCATCAGGTAACCCCAATCATTAAAAGCTCCAATTTCTCCAGCTCTACTTATAGCAACTGGAGCAAGATCATCTATCATCAAGCAGCAGGGTGTCTGATAATTATTAAACCATTTACATTTTTCTAACATATTTGCTGTATAACTCAGTAATTATCTTATCAAATTTATAAGCGTTTGTGTTTAAGTTAAAATATTCTTCTACAACCATTTTCCGTTTGTTAAGTAAGTCCAAATCTTGCTCACCTTTTTCCCATAAATAAAATAACCGGATGATTTCTTCAGCTATTGCATTACTATCCAATTTTACTAAATTGAACTGAGTTTGGTATTGTTCATTGAGAATTCTATAGGATTCAATATCGGATAACAACCCTTGTTTTTGAAAATACATTGTTTCAAAAATTGACTTAGATATTTGATCGTGATAAACAAGATTTACTATTACATCAGCTGACTTAATAATATGGGCTACATCCGATTCAGGGAGATAAGGATGTAATACAATTCTTATAATGCTATCCAGAGAATACTCTTTTATAAATTTGCTTAATCTATCATATATTGATTTATCAAAGTTATTACCCTGCCATATTATAAAAAATATTCTTTGGGCAATCTCAGGGTGATTATCAACTATCTTTTTAATAGCTTGGGCTTGCAATTCAAGAGCATTATATTCGCTAATTGATCGCTGATTTAACAAAATCATTTTATCATAAGGTAAGGATTCTATAAACTGCTTTGTGAAATCACACTGTAAGTCATTTTCTTTTGTGATAGTTTCTCCTAAACCCCAATCCAAGATAAATATTTTCTCTTTTATTTGGGGATAATTATTACAAATAATATTATATGTATTAAACCAACTACATAATATTGAATTTGATTTATTTAACACAAAACGAAAAAGATAATAAGGTATTTTTTTATTTTTATCTGCTATCATTCTTGGTACGGCTTCACCCCAGATATTAAAAATAAGAAAATTATAACGCAATAAGAATATTGCTGGAATTGTCTCATAGAGGTTAGTCCCACCAAGTATCATTAATATATTATGCCTCTGGACACTAACCATTCTTATTAGCATCCTAAAGCGTCTAATCAATTTATTAGGATGATTATATGTAATTACCTTCAATTCAGGAAAACGATTTTCATTAAATTTATATACATCAGTAAATAAACTTAATTTGAAGTTATTGGTTAAATTAAGATATTCTATCATTGTTTCTATATTTGCACCTAAACCTGGTCCAAGCATAAGAACAGAAAGCAATTAATCCTCCTTAAAATTATTATATTAACATTTCATATAGAGTTATTGAAATAATCATAATCCCTAACATATTCCAAATACCCTGCATTTATTGACTCATAAATTGATCTGCAAGGTAAATTCATTTCTCTTATTTCTTATCTGGTTATGGTTTTAAGATCAAGATCAGGGTAGGACTTCATTGTGGTACACATAACTTTCATAAGAATATTGGGATAGGTATTTATTGCCCTATTTTACCGATGATTTTGGGCATAATAGTATATTACTACATCCTCTGCCCACAAATTTAGTCCACAAATTTACACAAATTAACACAAATTTATAAGAATATGCGGTTAAAACTAAACTGGGAGAGCCAAAATTGACTAATAAACCAACTCTAAGTTTGGTGGCTTTCAAGTAGTTTAATAATTGAGAAATATGATCATTGGAGAGTTCCGAAAGAGCTTTTATTTCCACAATGATTTTCCCAAAACATAAGAAGTCAGCTTTGTAACATTTATCTAATATTTTATCTTTATAAAAGATGCAAATCTCTTTCTCTTTTTCAAAAGGTATTCCTTGATCTAAAAACTCAATAGCTAAGGACTCTTGATATACAGCTTCCAGAAAACCAGGTCCCAATTCCTTATGAATATTCATACAAGCTCCAATTATCTTGTACCATTCTTCCATATACAAAATATTATTATTCATCATTCATTTAAATTCGTGTTAATTTGTGTAAATTTGTGGACTAAATCCTGGGGCTTGCATTATAGTTTGCGGTAGATATATACTAATCTCTCTCGGCAAATTCCCAAGGATCAATAGCGTATATATATCATATACTATTATGGATAAAATCTATTTTATCTTTTTGGCAGGTATACCTACATAGGTTCCCTGTTCTAATATATCATTTATAACGACCACTCCTGCACCTATTATTGTATCATCACAAATAAATAATCTTGGAGAATTAAAGTTCCTATTGCTTTAACATACAAATTTATACAACTGTATGGTTGCTAAATATGTTTATGACATGTTACCTAAACAGATCTCGATAAATATCTATATTTGGAAAAAAACATCTACCTTTGACCAATATCAAAACCTGCAGATGCATACTATAAAATAAATACAGTCATAATACCTATATAAATTTAATGAAGATCAAATCCTTTTATAAACTACTTTCTAAATAAACCTAATCAATAATATTAAAAAATGTTCTATACAAACCTTGTTCTATATTAATTTGAGGTCTCCAATCTAAATTCTCAAGAATACTATTGTAATCACATACTACATTATTGACTTCATTTATCCTTGATTTATTGGAATATGTTACATCGGCATTTGCACCAGATATATTTTTTAATATATCAACGATTTCTTTTACAGAATAAGATTTACCTGACCCAACATTAAATATAGCGAAACTTCTAGGATAGAATAAACACTTGATTATTGCATTAACTACATCATCAACATAAACAAAATCCCGTTTGGGATAGGGATCCATAAGTTCCAGTTTCCCTTGTTTAATCCCTGCTATTATTTTGGGTATTAGAAAATTGCCACTTTGCCCTGGCCCATATATATTGAAAGGTCGTAAAATTATAATATTTTGACTAAAATCCTGATTGTATCCTTTACATAACTCTTCACAGATCAACTTGGTTCGGGCATAAGGATTGATAGCAGATAAAGGATGTTTCTCATTTATTGGAAAATATTTAGGAATTCCATAAACATAAGAACTTAGATATATAAATTTTGCTTGGTTCTTACGAGCAAATTCCAAAGCATTAAGGGTTGTAACATAATTGTCGTAATAATATGAGAAAGGATCTTGATAGGATTCCAAAACAAATACTCTTCCAGCAAGATGTATTATTGAATCGACTTTTTCAAAATTATCAAGACAATTCCTATCTGTAAGATCATATCCATAATTTCTATCTATTTCAACAACATCGTCCCGTAATTCTTGTAACTTCTTAACAAGGCACTTGCCAACAAGCCCGGAACTCCCAGTCACCATAATCTTCATCGTAATTAACCTCCTATTATAATCTTCAATATAGAAAGTATACTCATCCTCATCTTTATTACCCAATCAACATATTTTTTATGAAGTAATATTTCCATATGCACACAGCCCATGGCAGCATTAATATTTGGTAAACGATAATTGTAGCTAACCATATCATTTTCATTTCTTCAAAACTATCCATATACCTGCCGACAGAAAAACAAAAGTACTTTCTATGCAGTCCAGAACATACTTTTTTTCATTACCCCCAAAATAGGGTTCATGAAGAGGAATTGTTTCTCTATTGGGATAGAGGGATCGAATGAAGTCAATTACTGATTGATAGTCCACAAATAAGTCCACAAAATTACACAAATTAACACGAAGTTATAAGATTAGGCGTTTATATGTTAAACTGGGAGAACCGAAGTTTACTAATAGACCTACTCTAAGTTTGGTGGCTTTCAAGTAGTTTAATATTTGAGAAATATGATCATTGGAAAGTTCTGAAAGAGCTTTTAGCTCAACAATGATTTTCCCAAAACATAAGAAGTCAGCTTTGTAGCATTTATCTAATATTTTATCTTTATAAAAGATGCGAATCTCTTTCTCTTTTTCAAATGGTATTCCTTGATCCAAAAAATCAATAGCTAATGATTCTTGATATACAGCTTCCAGAAAACCAGGCCCCAACTCCTTATGAACATTCATACAAGCCCCAATAATCTTGTAGCATTCTTCCTTATACAAAATATTATTATTCATACTTCGTGTCAATTTGTGAAAATTCGTGGACTAATTTGTGGACTCGTGGACTAAAGATTATAAATTCCTGGTTTGTATTTTCCCAGGTTTTGCGGATTTGTAAACCACTCCACTGTTTTCTCCAATCCTTCTTTTATGCTATATTTTGGCTCAAAACCAGTTAATGCCTTTATTTTACTATTATCACACCAAAGGCGAAAGACCTCTGACTTCTCAGGTCTATTTCTTTGTTCATCAGTAACCAATTTAGCATCACTATGCATAATATCCTTGATCAATTCAAAGGTTTCTTTTATAGAAATTTCGTAGTTGGAACCAATATTCACTGTTTCTCCAATTGCCTTATCGCATTGGGATAATAATATAAAGCCCTGGCAAATATCTTCTACATAGTTGAAATCACGAGTTGGAGATGTATCTCCTAATTTGATTTCTTTCATTCCATTGGCTATTTGAATTATAATTGTTGGTATAACAGCTCTAGCAGATTGCCTGGGACCATAAGTATTAAATGGACGCATAATAGTTAAGGGAAGTTTAAAAGCATTATAAAAACTCATCGCTATTGCATCTGCCCCAATTTTACTGGCACTATAAGGAGATTGTGGCTGTAAAGGATGTTTTTCATCAATAGGGACATATTTGGCTGTGCCATAAACTTCACTGGTGGAAGTAACTAAAATTCTTTTAACTCCATTATCTTTAGCTGCCTGGCATATATTTAAAGTCCCTTTTACATTTGTCTCTATATAACTTTCTGGTGCAATATAAGAATAAGGGATAGCTATTAAAGCTGCTAAATGAAAAATAACATCTATGCCTTTGCTAATTTCTCTACAATAATTAGGGTCTCTTACATCTCCGCATACAATTTCCAAATTTGAGCTTGGTTTTATATCTTCCAACCAACCCCAATAATTAAAAGAATTATATTGAGCTAAAGCTCTCACCTGGTAGCCATCTTTTAGTAATGCTTCAGTAAGATGGGAACCGATAAAACCATCAGCACCGGTAACAAGAACTTTCATATTTTCCTTTACTTTGTCCACAAATTTTCACAAATTAGCACGAATTATTTGAATTATAATAATCTAAAGTATATTGTAATCCATTTCCGCTTTTTAAGTAATTTAACCCTCTCATTAAATGCGGAGCTTCAGCGAGCTCCAACTACACACATTTCTCAACCCTCTCAACCCTCTAAACCTTTTTTCTTTTCGTGATAATTTGTGAAAATTCGTGGACTAAATTCGTGGATTGGACCCTACTGAAAATGTTCTTTATAGATATTCTGGGCTTTTTCATAGTCACCTACTTGACCAATATCCAACCAATATTCTTGAATCGGATAATGCGAAATAGGCAAACCCTTGGTAAGCATATCTATAATCAATTTATCCATATTATACATTGTGTTATCAGGAATCAAATCCAATATTTCCGGTTTATATATATATATTCCTGCCAGAATAGTAGTTTTAATATTAGGTTTTTCCTCTATTCCGGTAACAAAATCACCTTCAGTATGAATGTTCCCAAACTGGAAAGGAGTAAATATATCCTTGGTTCCAATAGTTAATAATGTCTCTTTGGCACAAGCAAAATCATATAGTTTTCTGTATGGCAAAAGAGTGAGAATATCCCCATTCATCACTAAAAATGGCTCATTATTTAATTGGTTCTGAAGTAGTTTTACGGGACCGGCGGTTCCCAATGGTTTATCCTCTTTACTGATAGTTAATTTAACTCCATATTTATTGCCATTACCAAAGAAATTTTCAATATATTCGGATTTATAGTTGGTAGCTAAAAAAATATGATCAAAACCATTAGCTTTTAAGTGTTCAATCTGAATTTCTAAAACTGCCTTCTCACCAATCGGGAGTAATGGTTTAGGGATAACTTGAGTAAAAGGTTTTAGACGAGTACCAAGACCACCAGATAATATAACTGCTTTCATAAGAGTGAATTAGTGCGGGAGTTCAAAGTTCAAAGTTCTTAGTTGGAGTGTTCAGAGTTTTTGAGGTAGCGGATAAAACCGCCAATTAATCTTTTTATACTATTTAGTTTTAACATTAGTTCATTGTGCTGTTTTACATCTATGTAATGAATATCTAAAGCAACATACAAAAGGGATTCAACTTCAGAAGCAGAACGATAGGAATAACTTAAAAACTGAATAAATGATTTCTTTGAACCACTATCAAAGCCCTCCGCAATATTGGACATAATGGAAACGGATGCTCTTTGAATTTGATCTTTAAAGCCGAAATCCCTTTGTGAATTACCTTCTGAGAATATATGATAGATATTTTCAACAAATAGTCGGGCTTGTTTCCATGCTTCAATATCTGTAAAATTTTCAATCTTCACTATCTAACTCCTGCGCTTTGAACTCCTGCACTTTGAACTCCCGCACTCCAGCACATTAAATCAAGCTTGTTAGTTTTTGATAACCTGGAACTTTTTCCAGAAATTCAGCTTCTACTGCGCTAGCAATTGATATACAACCCAAATTGGCTTCAATTGCTTGTTCGCGGGTTAGGGTATTCAAATCAAGATCGGGTAAAAGTTTCTTTTGAGCTCTCATCACTTTCATCCAAACGGAAGGCCAAGAACTCATTGCTTTTCCTTTTCGTCGATTTTTGGAATTGTACGCATTGATATACTTGTCACAATCCTTTTTGTAATCAGCAGACAAGTTAATCCGACGGGCAAAAGCATAAATTTCTTTGGTAATATTGTAATCGGGTACATAACTAGATTTCCCCTTTCTTTTAGTAATCAACTTATTCAATTTTGAATTGTAGTAGATTACCATATCATCCATATTTCCGGCAAAACCGGGTAAAGCAAGTTTTACTTTTGCTTTCATTTTGTCACTCCCATAATTTTATTAAGGGTCGTGAGTTTTTTTTGACCCTCTACTTATATAGGGGGTGACAAAAGTGGGAAAGTGGTGACAAATATGAGAGAAATTTTTATGATACCAGTATGAATCAGTTAGAATAATTTCCCAACTTCCTCATACACATACAGATACAATCATAAATAAAATTACTATTTTTTATCTAACTGTAGCTTTTTTTGAGAGCACCAAAGAAAACCACAATCTGCAAGTTAAATTTCAGCATCTTCCATTTACTACCAAGTAATATATGGTGCAACTACCGTGGCACAATTAGGGGAAAAGCCAATTAACTGCACTTTATCTGCACGATAGCTAGGTAGGCGAGGGTTATTTTTTCTATAACAAACACTCTATCTTCTCTTTCCAGATTTAGTTGAAAGCCAATTTGTAATATTGGTTAAAATCATTTATTAAAACTAAGAAAATTAGTTTAAGATCTTTTGAAAAATCAGAATTCGGCAGTTCAACTTACAGCTTCGCCCCGTGGCTTATGCACTCTGTGTTGCGTAAGGCATTGATAAATATAGCTGATAGAGTATTATATTCTAATAGGGAATGGATTCCTTAACAAGTACGGAAAGACAAAAAGCAGGGCAGATAAAAAAATTGACTTCGAAATTACCCTTTAGGGAGGTAACTTGGAAGTCATCTTGATTATGTATAAAGTTCTCTTCTATCCTGTATTTTATCGGTAAATTAGCCATAGTTTTATAATACTCTCGTTTAAATTTTTAATAACTGGGCTCAAGTTGAAATTGGGGCTGCGATTGTCAATCTTTTTTTAGAGGCAAATTGAGCATTGAAGAGAACGAGGATAGAAGAAGGAAAGATAACATAAATTAGGATAAGATGTTAGCTATGTGGAAAAAAATCTATGCCCCACGCAGATTACACTGATTACACAGATTAAAATGAGAATAGGTAGGGGATGAACAGGATGAAAGGGATTTTGAGGATTTTGTATTAGAAACGAGGATTTTAGGATGTAAGGATTTGGAGGATTGATTTAGCGGAGAGCGGAGGGCGAAGGGCGGAGGGCGGAGAGAGGATTTAACTTGACGGAGATATGGGTAATGAGAAAAGGGTATAAAATGGAATAATGGTAAATAAAGAAGATGATTTCAGTAGTGATAGACGGTTAAGTGACCAGGTTAGCTAACAGAGTATGTAACGATTGGTTTCTGATAATATCTAAGGATACTACAAAAAGTAATATATAGTATAATAGACGGTTAAGTAACCAGGTTAGCTAACAGAGTATATAACGAATGGTAGTTTCTAATATTTAAGGATACAAAATAGTAATTAAGAGTATGGTGGCTCGATGAGCTAATAGAAAAACAATGATTGGTGGTATGGCAAAATAATGATATCTATAGTAATAGACAGCAAAGTGGCTCGCTGGACGCGAGAAATAACATATACATTTAGTTTTATGTTCCAGACCTTGGGATATAACTTTCGTTTTCTGGAGGATCTGGAAGAGCTGAAAACAAATGATATTTTGCTGATATATGGTTACACAGAGCCCACTCCGGAAGAGCTAAAGAGTTTGGCAAAACATTATATCACATTATTCATTCCTTGTGATCCAGATTTTTTTGATGCTAAGGCATACAGTGCAGACCGTTTGCGTAGATGTATGCGGGAAATTAAGTTACTGAATATAACGCCAATTATTTCAGCCCGCAAATTTGAATACCCAGCGGAAAATTATACAGAAAGTGATGTCAGTGGTGGAAAAATCAATTTTGATTTGGTGGGCAATCTATTTTTGCATTTAAGCAATCTGGAAGAAAGTAGTGATGCTGGCTCTATGGTAAAAGGTTTTTATCCTGATAGTGCCAGCGCTTTTTATAACTATCGAGAAACGCCAATTGTAGATAATTTGCTCTGGCTGGTGGATTCGCTGATCAAAGAACACTGCCGAACCAAAAATATCTGTATTGCCCAAAAAATGTATTGGCCAATGGCTCAACAGGCAGCTGCCCTTTTATCACATAGTATAGATGATTTGCAAAAATGGGATGCGTCCTCGCTGGTACTTTCCCTTCCTGACGATTTAGCAATGCTATTTACTTTTCGTTGGAAACAACTGGCGCATACGGTTAAAGGTAAATTTCAATATCTATTTACTAACTACGAGCTTAACTGGAATTTCGATGAATTTTTGAAGTTAGAAAAGGACTCCAACTGTCGCAGTACCTTTTATTTAGCAACCGAGGCAAATGAAGATATTGATTACTCTCTGGAAGATCCTGATCTGCAGGAAGAAATTCAGAAAATCTTGCATAACGGAAATGAGATAGGTCTTTTGGCTACTGCCGATAAACTTACCCAGGATGAATTTTTAACGCGCAAACAAATCTTGTTGCATCTGTTGGGTAAAGAAAAATTGGGAATCCGGCAGCTGGGCTATAAAATTAATAATACAATCAGAGATTTGCATAATAAAATATCTCCGGCGTTTAGTCAATGCACTGCATATCAGTCACTTCCTGGATACAAAAATGGAATGTCCTTACCCTGGCAACCTTGGATAAATGGCTCCAAAGCTGATTTTTGGGAAATTCCTACCATATATAGAGATGAATATTTGAAGATAAATAAACATAACTATCTGCAATTGGAAGATGCTAAACATCAACTGAAAAAGTTCTTCCAAAACGCATTGCGAACACATAGTATATTCAGCACAGATTTCACGATTGCCAGTTTCAGCAATATCAGCTATATGAATAAACTCTATCCTTATCTATTGGCACTAATTAAAAGTAGCAATACCTATCTGACTACGGCAGGGGAATTAGTTGACTGGTGGGAAAAGCGAAAAAGAGTTACGATAAATGAAAATGAAGATCAGATCGGATTGATGTTTCCAGATGATTTGGAGAGTTTTACGCTGTGCTTGCATGGAAATCCGAAAATTAAAGAAGTGGTGGAAATGCCGGCAAAAGTGAAAGGAAACCAGATACAGTTTACGAATATCAAAGCGGATTCTATAGCGGTGATCGTACTGGAGGGAAGATGAAAAAACCTCTCACAGATTACACAGATTACACAGATAAAAAAAGAATAGGTATGGGATGAACAGGATTGTGATTTGCGGAGAGCGGAGAGCAGAGGGCGGAGAGCGGAGAGAAAAAGGGCTCACGCAGATTTCGCAGATGACGCAGATTTAAAAAGATAATGTCTCTCACAGATTACACAGATTACACAGATAAAATTGATAATAGGTATGGGATGAACAGGATTTTAGGGATTTAAAGGATTTAGAATAGAAAGTTCCGTAGGAACGACAGATATTAACGACGGGTTTTTAACCCGGCGATATGATGATATGTAAAAATTAGTTCCGTAGGAACGACAGATATTAACGACGGGTTTTTAACCCGGCGATATGATGATATGTAAAAATTAGTTCCGTAGGAACGACAGATATTAACGA
>Ga0172378_10000285_pt1 | contig 43289 bp, 32 predicted proteins | sample GrowelOW332metaG_FD_119755 | JGI IMG/M metagenome (GOLD analysis project Ga0172378, IMG submission 119755) | Groundwater microbial communities from an aquifer near a municipal landfill in Southern Ontario, Canada - Pumphouse #3_1 metaG | ecosystem: Environmental > Aquatic > Deep subsurface >...
GGTGAGAGTGCGGAGGAAATGTACTCTGTAATTGAGGACACAACGCCTTACCTTCCGCAGAACAAACCCACATATCTTATGGGTGTAGGCACACCTGAGAACATAATTGAGGGTGTGTACAGAGGCATAGATTTCTTCGATTGTGTGTATCCGAGCAGGAACGGACGCCACGGAAATCTTTATACCAATCACGGAACACTTCATATAAGGAATGCAAAGTACGAGACTGATACAAGACCGATTGAAGAAGGCTGCGGATGTCCTGTCTGCAGGGAAGGGTATTCAAGAGGCTATATCCGGCATCTTCTAAAGGCGGACGAGGCTCTTGGATTGAGGTTCTGCGTGATGCACAATCTTTATTTCTACAATGATCTCATGCGACAGATAAGAGAAGCCCTCGACAGAGGATGTTTTGCCGAATTCAGGAAAAACAAACTCAAAGAACTAAGAGATGCTGATTACGATGCAACATAGAACTTGTTCTTGTAAACAACCGCATGGTTGTTGTATTATATTGGCATCGACAAAAAATTAACATAACATATGAAAGGTCAGGTAACACATTATGAATTTAGGACTAATGCTTACTGCTTCATCTTCTACATCTTCCGGAAGCGGAAGTATGGGGATGATCTCTATCATCTATATCGTCATTATTGTCGCTTTCTTCTATTTCTTCCTTATCCGTCCTCAGAAAAAGGAACAGAAACAGAAAGATGCGCTTCTGTCAAGCCTTGAGATCGGTGACAGCGTACTTACAAGTTCGGGTTTTTATGGTCAGGTTATCGACATCAATGATGATACAGTTATTGTGGAATTCGGCAGCAACAAGAATTGCCGCATTCCCATGCAGAAAGCTGCCATCGTTCAGATTGAGAAGCCTGAGGATGCAGTAAAGGCCGCTGACACACCTGCCGTTGAAGACAAGAAGGATAAGGTCAAAAAATAGTATCCGAAGATCCTGAATATCAGGGAGGCTGAAAAGCCTCCCTTTTTAAAAACATAAGAGCATCGAAAGGAAATCATATGACTATTAAGATCTGTAGAATAAGTGGTGACGGTATAGGTCCGGAGATAGTTGCAGAGGCCTCAAAAGTCCTCGACACTGTACTTGCCGGATCAGGGAACAGCGCTGTTTACCAGGATGTTCTTATGGGCGGTTGCTCTATAGATAAATATGGTGTACCACTCACAGATGAGGCAATTGATACCGCCAGAAAGTGTGATGCTGTCCTTCAGGGATCCATCGGCGGAAATACGACAACATCGCCCTGGTATAAGCTTCCACCTGAGAAGAGGCCCGAAGCAGGTCTGTTGAAGATCCGAAAGGCACTGGGCCTTTACGCGAATCTTCGTCCCGCATACCTTTACAGTGAACTTTCTGAGTCGTGCCCGCTCGCAGAGAAGAATGGCGAGCCGAGAAAGTTCGATCTTATAATGGTCAGAGAACTGACAGGCGGTCTGTATTTCGGAGCACGCCACACCGAAGAAGTAAACGGTATACTCACTGCGACAGATACAGATGTATACAATGAAAACGAGATTCGCCGCATTGCAAGAACTGCTTTTGATGTCGCGATGAAGCGCAGGAAGAAAGTCACTTCTGTAGATAAGGCGAATGTCCTTGATACGTCAAGACTCTGGAGAAAGATAACAAAAGAAGTCTCAGAAGAATATCCGGAAGTAAGCCTCGATAATATGCTCGTCGACAACTGTGCCATGCAGCTCGTGCGTGATCCTGAACAGTTCGACGTGATATTGACAGAGAATATGTTCGGTGACATTCTGTCTGATGAAGCCAGTATGATAACAGGTTCTATAGGAATGCTTCCCTCAGCTTCACTGTGCGAAACAAGTTTTGGTCTGTATGAACCAAGTCACGGGTCAGCACCGGATATTGCAGGCAAGAACATTGCAAATCCGCTTGCGACCATTTTGTCGGCTTCAATGATGCTCAGATACTCATTCGATATGATAAAGGAAGCTGATGCGATAGAAGAAGCCGTAAGAAAGACTTTAAGCGATGGAATAAGGACAACAGATATTATGCCCGCAGATAAAGAAAAAGCTGCTTCAATGAAACCGGTGAGTTGCTCGGAAATGGGAGATGCAGTAGCCGCAAGGATTAAATAATGCTCATGCAAGGAGGTTCAATTATGATAAGTGACAGAGTAAAGAAGGGTGTCCAGCAGGCACCGCACAGAAGTCTTTTCAATGCACTCGGATTTACTGAAGAAGAAATGGCAAAACCTCTGATCGGTATTGTCTGTTCTCAGTCAGAGATTATTCCGGGTCATATAAACCTCGACAAGATCGCCGAAGCTGTAAAACTCGGTGTGGCAGAAGCAGGTGGAATGCCTGTTATAGTTCCGGCCATAGCTGTCTGCGACGGCATAGCGATGGGACATATCGGAATGAAATACTCCCTCGTTACAAGAGAACTGATTGCCGACTCAACAGAGTGCCTCGCCAAAGCGCACGCTTTCGATGGTATGGTAATGATTCCAAACTGTGATAAGAACGTTCCAGGCCTACTTATGGCTGCGGCTCGTGTCAATATCCCGACTGTCTTTGTTTCAGGCGGTCCTATGCTCCCCGGTCACGTAAACGGCAGGAAGAGAAGCCTTTCTTCCATGTTCGAGGCAGTAGGAGAGTATGATGCCGGCAAGATAGACGCGGAAGCGCTCCGGAACTTTGAAGAGAATGTATGCCCTACCTGCGGTTCATGCTCCGGAATGTATACAGCAAATTCTATGAACTGCCTCACCGAGGCAATCGGTATGGGGCTTCGCGGAAACGGAACAATTCCTGCTGTTTACTCAGCAAGGATCCGTCTGGCAAAACATGCCGGCAACAAGATCATGGAACTTGTAGAAAAAGATATTAAGCCCCGCGATATCATGACAAAAGACGCCTTTATGAATGCGCTCACTGTGGACATGGCAATCGGCTGTTCCACAAATACAATGCTTCATCTTCCCGCAATAGCTCATGAAGCAGGTGTTGAGATCAATATGGAGATAGCAAATGAGGTCTCTGATCATACACCAAATATCTGCCACCTCGCTCCGGCAGGCCCTCATTACATGGATGAGCTCAATGAAGCTGGCGGCATATATGAGATCATGAAAGAACTTGCTGATGCCGGTCTGATTAAGACCGACCTGATCACTGCAACAGGCAAAACTGTTGGAGAGAATATCGCCGATTCAGTAAATCATGATCCTGAAGTCATCCGTACTATAGATAACGCTTATATGCCAAATGGAGGCATCGCTGTCCTCAAGGGCAATCTTGCTCCTGATACCGGAATCGTAAAGCGCTCCGCTGTTGTGCCTGAAATGATGGTCCATGAAGGACCCGCACGCGTTTTTGACTGCGAAGAAGATGCTATCGCCGCAATTACAGGCGGAAAGATAAAGGCAGGAGATGTGGTGGTCATCCGCTATGAAGGGCCTAAAGGAGGCCCCGGAATGAGAGAGATGCTCAACCCCACTTCCGCTATTGCCGGTATGGGACTTGGCTCAAGTGTTGCACTTATAACAGATGGTCGTTTCTCAGGTGCTTCAAGAGGTGCTTCAATAGGTCATGTTTCGCCCGAAGCTGCAGTCGGAGGGCCGATTGCGCTTGTCGAAGAAGGAGATAAGATTTTCATCGATATTCCGAACAACAAACTTGAACTTGAGATCTCTGACGACGAAATGGCTCGCAGGAAGAGCGAATGGAAACCGAGGCAGCCGAAGATCACGACTGGTTACCTTGCAAGATACTGCCAGATGGTGACAAGCGGCAACTGTGGCGCTATACTCAGGGTTCCCGGAACTGATTAATTCAAAATAACAGATGTACAGGCAGCAAAGGATGAATGATTATGGAACTTACCGGTGCAGATATAGTTGTAAAATGTCTTGAAGAGCAGGGTGTTGATACTGTTTTCGGTTATCCGGGCGGCACAATACTCAATCTCTATGATGCTCTATATAAGAGCAGTGACAGGATCCGTCACATACTCACAAGCCACGAACAGGGTGCAGCACATGCTGCTGACGGCTATGCCAGAGTGACTGGCAAAACAGGCGTCTGCCTTGCTACAAGCGGGCCCGGAGCCACAAATCTGGTGACTGGTATTGCTACAGCATATATGGACTCGGTTCCGCTCGTCGCCATCACCTGCAATGTAAACCTGCCTCTTCTCGGAAAGGATACATTTCAGGAAGTCGATATAGTCGGCATAACCATGCCCATCACAAAACACGGATACATCGTCAAGGATATCAGTATTCTTGCCAAAACTATCCGCAGGGCTTTTGAAATAGCTTCATCAGGACGCCCAGGCCCCGTTATAGTTGATATTACAAAAGATGTAACAGCAGCAAAATACAACTATGAACCGGCTGAACCTTTACATCAATCCTGCAAGGATAATACCAGTGAAGATCAGATCGATAAAATCATAGAGTATATTGAAAATTCAAAGCGTCCTTTCATATATGCCGGAGGCGGCGCTATAATTTCAGGCGCACAAAAAGAAGTCCGTGAACTTGTTTTGAAGGCTGATGCTCCCATTTGTGAAACTCTCATGGCACAGGGCGTTTTCGACCAGCATGATCCGCATTACACCGGAATGGTCGGAATGCACGGCACCAAGACTTCAAATTTCGGCGTGAGCCAGTGTGACCTTCTCATTACTCTCGGCGCCAGATTCTCTGACAGAGTGACCGGCAATGCGTTCAAATTTGCAAAGGACGCAAAAATAATTCAGATAGATATTGATGCGGCTGAAATAAACAAGAATGTTAAAGTCGACTACTCTATAGTGGGCGATCTTAAGGAAGTCCTGGGCAGAATAAACAGAAGGCTCCCGCAGGCAGAGCATAAGGAATGGCTGAGTATTCTCGATTCGTATAAGAAGAAATACCCGCTTACCTATGATCACAGCAGGCTGACCTGCCCAATGATAATGGAAAAACTTGACAAGATGACTGATGGTAAGGCGATAATAACCACTGATGTCGGCCAGCACCAGATGTGGGCTGCACAGTTCTATACATATTCAGAGCCAAGAACGTTCTTAAGTTCGGGAGGACTCGGCACAATGGGATATGGACTCGGCGCTGCGATCGGTGCTAAAGTCGGACGTCCAGACAAGACAGTTGTAAACATTGCCGGTGATGGTTGTTTTAGAATGAATCTCATAGAACTTGCTACCGCAAGCCGCTATAATATACCCGTAATCGAAATAGTAATAGACAACAGAGTACTCGGTATGGTAAGACAATGGCAGACTCTCTATTACGACAGGCGTTATTCGGCAACTGTTCTTGATGATAAGGTCGATTTTGTCAAAACATCTGAAGGCCTGGGGTGCAGAGCATTTCGTGTCACAAATGAATCGGAACTTGAAGCCTCACTCAAAGAGGCACTAAAGCTTGAAGGCCCTGTTGTGCTTGACTGCGTTATTGACAGAGATGATAAAGTATTTCCAATGGTTTCACCCGGTGCTTCAATTCAGGAAGCGTTTGATGCGTCTGACATAAAAGCGAACTGACCGGGTCAATTTTGTTTCAAGGGGAGAAGACATGAAAAAAATATCTTTATTTATGGCTGCCGTTTTTCTTACTGTGGCCGCACTGATGCTGACGGTTCCCGCTAAAGTCAGCGCAGCATCTGAAGATGATATGAAGAGGACTAATATCATATATGACTTCGGTGACGGATCATATTACGCTATCCAGGGAGTGACAGCAAATGCACTTCTGGCTGTCAATCCTGACGGTTCGCTATATGTCGATGCAAAGACCAGAGAATATGTTCCTGATATCAGTAAGATCCGTGTATTCGTTGAAGCTCTCGACAATCAGCACCCGCATAATTCCGATACACTTGTTTTCACAGCTACAGATGGACGTGTTGTAAATGTTACAGGCGGCACCAATAAGCGCCAATACATGGACTACAATACTGAGGCTCTCTATATATACAATGGACTGGAGACGGGCCTTCAGGAGGTCCACGCCCCCGGTTATTCTGTCGGTAACACATATATTGAGATTGATGTGACCAATCAGACCCTTTATTATTATGAAAATGGGGAACAGAAAATGACCACTCCTATTGTTACCGGTAATACTGCTGCCGGTCACAACAGTCCTGCAGGTTATTTTTATGTTCGCGCGAAAAACCTGAATCAGTCTCTTGTCGGATCCAATTACGTTTCATTCGTCAATTACTGGATGCCCATAAAGAACAATAGTATAGGTATTCACGATGCTACGTGGAGATCAAAGTTCGGTGGCTCAATATATAAGACCTCCGGTTCGCATGGCTGTATAAATGTGCCTCTTTCAAATATGGAGAAACTGTATCCTATGGTACAGGTCGGCACGCCCGTTGTCGTGTTCTACTGATCACATGTACCTGCATCCTGCAGGATGACTTAACGATCAGATAAAACAATATATCAATTAATATGAGGAGTTGAAAGGAGCTAGAATGGGACGAGTTTACAACTTTTCCGCCGGGCCGGCTGTTCTGCCGGAAGAAGTACTCAAGACTGCGGCAGCAGAGATCATGGATTATCACGGTTGTGGTCAGTCAGTAATGGAGATGAGCCACAGGAGTAAAGTCTTTCAGGGAATAATCGACGATGCTGAGGCTGATATACGCGAGCTTATGGGCATTCCTGACAATTACGAAGTATTATTCCTTCAGGGCGGAGCTTATCAGCAGTTTGCAGCTGTTCCGATGAATCTGATGAAAAACGGGAAAGCCGCGTATATTATTACCGGACAATGGGCCAAAAAAGCATGGAAGGAAGCCAAATTATATGGTGACGCAATAGCTGTGGCATCATCTGAAGACAAGACCTTCACATACATCCCCGATTGTTCCGATCTTGATATCCCTGAAGATGCGGATTATGTGTATATCTGTGAGAACAACACTATCTACGGCACAAAGTATCACAAGCTCCCCAATACAAAAGGACATGTGCTTGTAGCTGATGTCTCCTCATGCTTCCTTTCGGAGCCTGTTAATGTAAATGATTACGGTGTAATATACGGCGGTGTTCAGAAGAACGTCGGTCCTGCAGGAATGGTCATTTCAATCATCCGCAAGGATCTGATTCCCGAGGAACCCCCTGTTGCAAACACTCCTACTATGCTTCGCTGGAAGACACAGGCTGATGCTTATTCGCTCTTCAACACACCGAACTGCTGGGACATTTACATGTGCGGACTTGTTTTTAAGTGGCTCAGGGAAAATGGCGGTCTGTCAGCTATCAAGGAGCGCAATGAGAAGAAGGCAAAACTCCTTTATGATTACCTGGATCAGTCAAAACTTTTCCATGGCACAGTAGTACCTGCTGACCGTTCCGTAATGAACGTTCCATTTGTTACCGGAAACGCTGATATGGATGCAAAATTTGTTGCGGAATCCACAGCTTATGGTCTTGTAAACATCAAGGGTCATCGCTCTGTCGGCGGCATGAGAGCTTCCATCTACAACGCCATGCCTTATGAAGGCGTCGAGGCGCTCGTAAACTTCATGGACAAGTTTGAAAAAGAAAACTCATAATTCAAAAAGGAGCCTGAAATGTATAAATATGCTTGTTTGAACAACATCGCCAGTGTAGGACTTGACCAGTTCGGAAAGAACTACCAGGCTACAGAGAACGCTGATGAAGCTGATGGTATCCTTGTCCGCAGCGCAAAACTTCTTGACACAGAGTTCTCAGATAATCTGCTTGCAATAGCAAGAGCCGGTGCAGGTGTCAATAACATTCCGCTCGACAGATGTGCTGAAAAAGGAATTGTCGTTTTCAATACGCCCGGTGCAAATGCAAACGGCGTAAAGGAGCTCGTCATCGCAGGAATGCTCCTTGCCTCTCGTGAGATAGTCGAAGGCGTTGACTGGGTCCGCGGCAGCTGGGATGATCCTGACATTGCCAAAACGGTCGAAAAAGAAAAGAAGCAGTTCGCAGGCACAGAAATAGCAGGAAAGAAACTCGGAATAATAGGCCTTGGCGCTATAGGTGTCCGCGTGGCAAACTCGGCAAAACATCTGGATATGGAAGTTTACGGCTATGATCCATATGTTTCAGTCGATTCCGCATGGCACCTTTCAAGGGATATTCATCATGTGATGGATGTCAATGAGATCTATGAGAACTGCGACATCATCACTATTCATGTCCCGCTCCTTGATTCCACCAGAGAAATGATCAATGCAGAAGCATTATCAAAGATGAAGGACGGAGTTATCCTCATCAATATGGCAAGAGATGTTCTTGTCGATGAGAAAGCCGTAATTGCGGCAATTGATTCCGGTAAAGTCCGCAGATATGTTTCCGATTTCCCGAATCCGACAGTTGCAGGTCACAGAGGATGCATAACGACCCCTCACCTCGGAGCATCAACCGAGGAATCTGAGGACAATTGTGCTGTAATGGCCGTACATGAACTCAAGGATTACCTTGAGAACGGCAACATTGCAAACAGCGTCAACTATCCAAAGTGTAATATGGGTGTTTGCGAGAAGGCTGGAAGAATTGCCATTTTCCACAAGAACACAACAAACATGATCAATCGTTTTACTTCAGTCTTCGGTGAGAGTTCACTCAACATCTCTGAGATGGCAAATAAGTCCAGGGGCGATGTGGCATATACAATGCTGGATCTCGACGGAACTGCAAACGCAGAAATAGTTGACAAGCTAAGGAACATTGATGGCGTGTACCGCGTAAGGATAGTAAAGTAAAGACCATATAGCGAGCCGCCGAAATGGCGGCTCTTGTTATTTTATGATGTAGGTGTCAAAAGTATCTTTTTATCAACAAATAATATGAGAGGAAGAGTGGAAATATCCACTTTGGTAAATCAATTATGGCTGATATAAGACCGTTTGCAGCATTACGGCCTGAAAAGGGACTTGAAAGCAGGATAGCAGCTCTTCCCTATGATGTATATGACCGCAGTGAAGCAAAGATCAAAGTAACTGAGGAACCCTTATCATTTCTCGCAATAGACCGGGCTGAGACTCAGCTTTCTGACGATATCGCATTCAATGATCCACGTGTTTATGCCAGGGCAAAACAAATGTTGGACGATGATATACAGAAGGGATACTTTGTTCAGGACAAAACTCCTTCATACTACATCTATTCCCAGACATGGAATGGCAGGACACAGACCGGTATTGTCGCAACAGCTTCTATAGATGATTACATTAATGGAGTCATAAAGAAGCATGAAAACACAAGAGAAGACAAGGAACAGGATAGAATCATGCATGTGGATACATGCAGTGCTCAGACAGGTCCGATATTCCTTGCTTATCGCGAAAACAAAACAATCAGTGACATAGTAGAACGTGTTATGGCCGGCGACCCTGTCTGTGATTTTGTTTCAGATGGAGATGTCAGGAACAGAGTATATATAATCAGCGGCAACGACGACATACGGAATATTGAGGAAGCTTTTTCTTCAATCGATTCTGTCTATATAGCTGACGGACATCACAGATGCGCATCAGCAGTAAAAGTCGGGCTTAAGAGAAGAGCTGAAAGATCAAAGGAGACATCGAACAATTCAGATAATAAATATGAATCAGACTATTTTCTTTCTGTGTTGTTCCCGGAAAATGAACTCAGGATCCTCGATTACAACAGAGTCCTCAAGTCAATGAACGGTCACTCGAAAGAAGATGTTTTGACTTATCTTGAGAATAAGTTCAGTGTAAGCCATCCCTCAAAAGAAACTGCAAGGCCAGCGAAAAAAGGTGAATTCGGTTTCTATATCGACGGCTCATGGTATCTTCTGACTGCAAAACAATCGCTCCTTGTAGGCGATCCTGTTGAAGGACTCGATGTTTCAATACTGCAGAACGAAGTTCTCGGACCGCTTTTTGGGATAAAGGATCCTCGCACTGACCCTAAGATAGATTTTGTCGGAGGTATAAGGGGCGCAGGAGAACTTGAGAAAAGATGCCGGGAAGACGTGGTATGCGCTTTTCTCATGTATCCGACATCAATTCAGGAACTGTTTGCCGTAGCTGACGCGGGCAGACTCATGCCGCCCAAGTCGACATGGTTCGAGCCAAAACTTCTAAGTGGTCTCTTTATTCACAGGATCTGAATGGTATAATTACAGTAACATTTATCAGAAAGAGGTTAGACAATGAACAAAAAGACTTACAAGCTTATGAACTGGCCTGAGATCGAATCCATTATTTATTCAGACGGCGATCGCCCTGACACACTTCTCGGAGCTCACAATTCAGGCAGTGGTGTCCTCATTCAGACCTTTGTCCCCGACGTTAACAAAGTCAGTGTTGTACTGGGTGAAAGCGGAACGAAGATTCCCATGGAACTCGCTGATGAAGACGGTTTTTACGCATGTTTTATCCCGAATATCAAAGAAGATGCAATAAGTTATCATTACGAAGTAACAGACAGGACCGGCGCAGTATCCGATGTTGAAGACTGCTACAGGTTTCCTTCATATTTTGAGAAGGATGATGAAAAGTCTTTTGCTTCCGGTATCAATTACGAATTATACAGGAAACTCGGCTCACATCTGATGGAATATGACGGCAAAAAGGGGACGTTCTTTGCTGTATATGCGCCGTCAGCTGCAAGAGTAAGCGTCATCGGCAGTTTTAACAACTGGGATGGCAGAATTAATCAGATGAGCCGTCTGGACGATACAAATATTTTCGAAATATTTATACCTGGCGTCAAAGCAGATAATGAATATCAGTATGAGATTAAGAATCGCCACGGAATAAGTGTCCGCAAGTCAGATCCATTTGCTTTTGAGACCGGTAATTCTCCACTGAATGCATCTGTTGTCACTACGCTTAAGGGCTACAAATGGACCGATAAAGAATTTGTTGCATCAAGAGCTGAAAGGCGCAGACATAATGCACCGTTATCTGTCTATGAATTTGATATTTCCGCTTTTTCATCGTTTGAAAAAGCATGTGCAAAGCTTCCTTCATATGTAAGATCTCTTGGCTTCACCGCTGTCATGTTCAGGCCGTTTTCATCTGACTCGAATTCAGTCTATGCTCCTGACAAACGTCTTGGAAGACCTGCTGATCTTATGGGTCTTGTCGATGCTTTCCACGCAGCCGGGCTTGAAGTCATATTTAAATGGAATCCTGTAAAGTTTACAAAATCAGACACCGGTCTTTCAGGTTTTGACCTGTCACCTGTTTTTGAATCAGCTGATCCGCTCCGCGCAGAGACCCCCGATGGGAAGAGTCATTATTTTGACCTTGGAAATCCGCGAGTGTCTGATTTTCTTCTTGCAAACGCCTTCTTCATGGTCGAGCTTTATCACGCAGATGGTATAGCAACAGATGATCTTGCACCAATGCTGTATCTCGATTATGGCAAGCAGGAGACAGGATACACACCTAATATGTACGGCGGAGTCGAAAATCTCGATGCTGTAGAATTCCTTAAGCATCTGAATTCCATGATGGACACCAGGAATCCAGGGACTATCATGATTGCCGAAGAGACAGCAGCATGGCAGGGAGTTACCGGTCATGCCGATAATGATAAACTGGGCTTTACATACAAGCTGCATGATAATTTCAGGAATTCGCTGCTCAGATATATATCGACTGATCCGCTGTTCAGAGAAGGTGTCCATGAACTGCTTCTTGAGGACATGGTCTATCAATATACTGAAAAATTCATGATTCCACTTGGATCAAAGGACGTCGGACCGGATGCATCAGCGATACTTACAAAAATGCCGGGAGATAACGACCTCAAATATGCTAATTTAAGACTTCTCGTATCGGAAATGATGCTGCACCCCGGAACCAAACTGCTCAACCTGGGTGAAACCCTTTCAGACATCACGGAGGAGAGTGACAGTTCAGAGCTTTCAGGGCTGCGCAAAATGGTATGTGAGCTCAACCGTATGTACGCAGAGCTTCCGGCAATGTCTCAGAATGACGAAAGGCCTGATGGCTTCGAATGGCTCAGACAGATGTCAAACCCGGAATGTATGCTGTGCTTCATGCGAAAAGGATCTCATCCCAATGACTTCATACTTATTCTGTTCAACAATGCAAATGCAGAATGGAAAACAAAGATAGGAGTTCCGTACGCAGGCAAATATAAGGAGATCTTCAACAGCCAGCAGAAATTATTCGGTGGCAATATAACTCTTCAGAGAGCGAAGACAGCCTCTGAGTGCGAAACTGACGGAAGAGCATATGCGCTCGGGCTTACTGTTGCCCCGCTCAGTGCTCAGGTGTTCACATATTCAGAATAATCAATCTTGCCAAAACATGGCAACATCAGTATAATACAAAAGTGCCGGCGGAACTTGGCAGCAAGTCGCCGGCGTTTGCTGGAATAGCGCAGTTGGTAGCGCAACTGATTCGTAATCAGTAGGTCGTCGGTTCAAGTCCGATTTCCAGCTCTTAAAGCCTCGAAACTCCGTAGAATCAAGGGTTCCGGGGCTTTTAAATAAATGACAGGAGTACAGTTTAGATGGCACAGCTCTGGGGCGGAAGATTCACAAAAAGCACAGACAAGGCAGTCGCAGATTTCAACGCATCAATTTGTTTTGACAGGCGGCTATATAAAGAGGATATAAGCGGCAGTATCGCTCATGCCAAAATGCTCGGGAAACAGGGCATTCTAAGTAAGGATGATGCTGACAGTATCATCCTTGGTCTGAACGGTATTCTGCGCGATATTGAAAACGGAACACTTGTTATTACCGATGATTATGAGGACATACACAGTTTTGTCGAGGCTGTTCTCACAAAACGGATCGGCGATGCTGGGAAGAAGCTCCATACGGGGCGCAGCCGTAATGATCAGGTCGCTCTTGATATGAGGATGTACATAAGAGGAGAGTGCGCAGAATTTGAGAAAACGCTGGCTCATCTTCTTGAAACGCTGCTCTCTATAATGGAGAACAATATTGATACGATTATGCCCGGGTTTACACACCTTCAGAAGGCACAGCCGGTGACGCTGGCCCATTATATGGGCGCATATTTTGAAATGTTCAGGCGTGACAGGAGCAGGATGCTGGATACTGCAAAGAGGCTGAATGAATGTCCGCTCGGTGCCGGGGCCCTCGCCGGGACAACATACCCGCTCGACAGATTTTACACGGCAGAGCTTCTCGATTTCGACAGGCCCACAAGGAACAGCATGGATTCCGTTTCTGACAGGGACTATCTCATAGAGTTCCTTGATGATCTTGCGCTTATTATGATGCATCTTTCACGTTTTTCAGAGGAGATTATTCTCTGGAATTCCAATGAATATCGCTTTGTGGAAATAGACGACGGTTTCTCTACCGGCAGCAGCATAATGCCTCAGAAGAAGAACCCTGATATCGCTGAACTTGTAAGAGGCAAGACCGGACGTGTTTACGGTGCTCTTATGAGTATGCTCACTACAATGAAGGGTATTCCTCTGGCATATGATAAGGATATGCAGGAAGATAAAGAAGTATCGTTTGACGCCATAGACACCTGCTACAACTGTATCACTTTATTTGACGGCATGATGTCAACAATTACATTCCGGAAAGATGTCATGGAGCGCAGTGCAATGAACGGTTTCACGAACGCGACTGACGCTGCTGACTATCTTGTCGGAAAAGGCGTTCCTTTCAGGGATGCACACGGAATCATAGGAAAACTTGTACTATATTGCATTGATAACAACAAAGCAATAGATGATCTCTCGCTCGATGAATTCAAGGCTGTATGCCCCGCTTTTGAGGCTGATATATATGAAGCAGTGAATCTTAAGACCTGTGTCAATAAGCGATTAACATACGGTGCACCCGGTCCGGGCGCGATGAAGAAGGTAATAGAAGAGGACAGGAAATATCTTTTGGAGGAGAAATTATGAGCGATAAACTTAAGGTAGCTATACTTGGCGGTACCGGAATGGTAGGTCAGCGATTTGTTTTACTTCTGGCAGATCATCCGTGGTTTGAAGTCACAGAGATCGCGGCTAGCCCGCGTTCTGCCGGCAGAACATATGCTGAGGCAGTAGAGGGAAGATGGAAACTTGACCCGCTCCCTGTTCCTGAAAATGTAAGGAACATCGTAGTAAAGAGCGTTGACGATGTTGAGAATGTTACAAAAGACGTTGATTTCTGTTTCAGTGCGCTCAATATGTCCAAGGATGAGATACGCGCACTTGAAGAAACATATGCTAAAACTGAGACACCTGTTGTCTCTAATAACAGTGCTCACAGATGGACTCCCGATGTCCCCATGGTCATTCCTGAGATAAATCCCGAGCACATGGAAGTAATCAAATATCAGAGACAGAGACTCGGAACCACAAGAGGATTTATCGCTGTAAAGCCCAACTGCTCAATACAGAGCTATACACCGGCGCTCGCGGCCTGGAGATGTTTTGAACCATATGAAGTAATTGTCACGACTTATCAGGCTATATCCGGTGCAGGCAAGAACTTTGGTGACTGGCCTGAAATGCTTGGTAATATTATTCCATACATTAACGGCGAGGAAGAAAAGAGCGAGAAAGAACCGCTCAGGATCTTCGGAAGTCTTGAAAACGGTATAATCGTTCCTGCTACTGATCCAGTGATCACAAGCCAGTGCCTCAGAGTACCTGTTCTCTATGGTCATGTTGCAGCTGCTTTCGTCAAGTTCAGGAAGAAAGCTGAGAAGGATGAACTTATAGCAAAACTCAGGAACTTCTCCGGTGTACCTCAGGAGCTCGGCCTTCCGAGTGCTCCGAAGCAGTTCATACAGTATATGGAAGAGGATGATCGTCCCCAGGTACTAAAGGATGTAAATTATGAGCGTGGCATGGGTGTTTCGATAGGACGCCTGCGCACTGACTCTGTTTATGACTGGAAGTTCGTAGGGCTATCTCACAATACTATCCGCGGAGCCGCAGGCGGCGCTGTCGAATGCGCTGAGCTCCTCAAAGTACAGAATTTTATTCAGCATAAGTAATTATCACTTCTAGGGTAAGGAAGTCTGATGGGAAAACGCGTCTTCATAGCGGAAAAACCAAGTGTTGCAAAACAATTCGCTGATGCTCTGGATCTTAACTTCAGATCTCAGAGCGGATATATGGAATCGACAGACGGGACGACAATAGTGACCTGGTGCGTAGGGCATCTGGTCTCTATGTCGTATCCTGATGTTTATGATCCCAAGTATAAGAAATGGTCATTGTCGACTATTCCTTTTATTCCTGATACATACAAATATGAGGTCATCGACAGTGTCAAAAAGCAATATGGCATTGTAAAGAGCATACTGACGGCCAAAGATGTGGACACGATATACATCTGCACTGATTCCGGGCGCGAAGGTGAATACATATACAGGCTTGTTGCTACTCAGGCAGGCGTAAAAGACAAGAAGCAGCTGCGCGTCTGGATCGATTCACAGACTAAGGATGAGGTACTGCGCGGCATCCGGGAAGCCAAAGATGATTCAGAATACAACTCTCTTGGCGCTGCCGCATACCTTCGTGCCAAAGAAGACTACCTTATGGGCATCAATTTTTCCCGCGCGCTCACACTCAAATACGGATATCCCATCAGGGATTTCCTGCAGGCTGACAAATGTGTTGTAGCAGTTGGACGCGTTATGACATGTGTTCTCGGCATGATAGTAAACAGGGAACGCGAAATCCGCTCCTTTGAAAAAACACCCTTCTACAGGGTCGTCGCCGGTCTTGGAACCGAAGAAGGCTGCCGTTTTGATGCAGAATGGCATATTTCTGACAGCTCAGCCGTTACAGACAGGGCAAAACTATATAAGGATAACGGATTTAAGAAGAGAGAAGATGCCGACGCACTTATCGATTATCTGGGTAAAAGCATCTCTGAAGGAACGAAGCCTGTCGTTGATCAGATAAATCGTAAGAAAGAGACCAAAAATCCCCCTCTTCTCTACAATCTGGCCGAACTTCAGAATGACTGTTCAAGATTCTTCAAGATAAATCCTGACGAAACACTTAATGCCGCCCAGGAACTATATGAGAAGAAACTCACTACTTATCCAAGAACAGATGCCAGAGTCCTTTCAACAGCAGTGGCAAAGGAAATCACAAAGAATCTTAACGGTCTGTTCACACAACCGATGTATAAAGAATACGTGAAGAAGATAGCATCATCGGGGACAGCACAGAAGATAGGCAGAACGAAATATACAAATGATAAGGCCATAACAGATCACTATGCGATAATTCCCACCGGTCAGGGGTTTTCTGCGCTTAATTCGTGCTCATATACTGTTCAGAAGGTGTATGAGCTTATAGTCAGAAGATTCCTGTCAATCTTTTATCCTGCCGCTGTTTTTGATAGAATATCTATGCAGGTAAGGATTAAAACTGAACTGTTTTCATCCTCAGTGAGGACATGCACCGCAGAAGGATATCTTGAAATCCTGAAATACTCTTTCTTCAAAGAAAAGAAGCCTGAGACTTCCAATGAAGATAATGCCTCACAGAATGATCCTGAACAGACTGATGATCTTTCCGAAGATCCTTCGCTTTCAGAGTATTTTGAAAAGATGAAAAAGGGCATGGAACTGAGTCTCGAAAACCTTGATGTTAAGGAAGGAGAGACCAAGCCTCCGTCAAGATACAATTCGGGAAGCATGATACTCGCAATGGAAAATGCTGGTCAGCTTATTGAAGATGAGGAGTTGCGTGAGCAGATAAAGGGCAGCGGCATAGGGACAAGTGCAACAAGAGCCGGCATTCTCACAAAGCTTGTGACAAACAGGTACCTCTCACTCAATAAAAAGACACAGGTAATAACACCAACTCAACTTGGTGAGATGATATATGACACTGTCTCATGTTCTCTTAAACCGCTTCTTGATCCAAAGCTGACAGCAAGCTGGGAAAAAGGTCTGACTGCCGTTGCCGATGGAAGCGTGACAGAGAGCGAATACATGGATAAACTCAAGTCTTTTGTTATAAGACGTACCGACCATGTAAAAGAGACTGATTACAAAGAACCTTTGAACCAGCAATTCCGTTATATTGCCCAGTTCTATCAGGGCAGCAGAGCCTGGTCCGCGGGCGGCACCGGAAAACGCTCATATAAAAACAACAAATCCGGAAACAGTAAGCAGAAATGATGGAGGTCAGGGGAAATGGCTATTATTGATTTCAGATGCAGTGAATTATTTGATATGAATGAATCTATTGCCGCAAGGCTTTTCGACGGAATTGAATATCCGTGGCAGGTACTGCCGCTTATTGAGAAATTTATTCTTGAACTTGGTCCGAAACTTCCTGCCGATAAATTTGATAAACGTGGTGATAATATATGGATAGCAAATAGCGCTAAGATCTTTGACAGTGCTTACATAGCAGGCCCGTGCATCATTGATGAAGATGCTGAGTTGAGACAATGTGCCTTTATCCGCGGCAAAGCTATTGTCGGCAAAGGCTGTGTTGTCGGCAATTCCTGCGAGCTCAAGAACGTTGTTCTGTTCAACAAATGTGAAGTCCCGCACTACAATTACGTAGGCGATTCAGTTCTCGGTTTTCATGCTCACATGGGTGCAGGATCAATAACATCCAACATAAAATCCGACCGCACAAATGTCGTTATCCACGACGGAAATGAAAGTCTGCCCACAGGTCTTCGCAAGATGGGCGCAATGCTCGGAGACTATGTGGAAGTCGGATGTAACTCAGTCCTTAACCCCGGTTCAGTCATCGGACGCCACAGCAATATCTATCCGCTCAGCATGGTCCGTGGCTGTGTGCCTGCCGAACACATCTATAAGAACAAGACAGAAATCGTTATGAAGAAGCAGTAAACGATATGCGATGCGCAATTTCTCTTCGCGGACGGAGTAAATGAGCTCCGTAATGGTGGGTAATATGGCAAAATCTGATATTGCTGTGATTCAACTCTTATGGGATATAATCAACCAGAAGACGGGTGAACTTGGTCATGTTGATTTTCTCCCACAGAAACCTGCATTTGATTATGATAACCCCATAGAGCAGGCACTGCCCAGAAGCACTCCCGAGGAGCAGGGTGTCAGTTCTGTGTTTATTACCGACATGGTAAACGAGCTTGCTGCAAGCAGTAATATTCACATGCACCAGATGATGGTACTGCGGCATGGAAGAGTGATATATGAATGTGGTTTTGACCCTTATCCGGCCGGGATCTGGCATGTTACTTATTCAATGTGCAAAAGTTTCACCGGAATGGCAATCGGGCTTCTTATAGATGACGGGAAACTCAGTCTTGATGATAAGTTGACAGACATTCTCGCCGAAGACTGGGCTGCCACACGTGTGAACATTCTTACAGTCCTGCGCTTCAGAAGCATAACGGTGAGAGACCTGCTAACCATGTCTACCGGTGTTGCATTTAATGAGACCGGTGCTATTTCTGGCAATAACTGGGTCAGAAACTATTTTGAATCTACCGACAAATTTGAACCGGGAACCAAATTTGAATACAACAGCATGAACAGCCTTATGTTGTCTGCGATTGTCACAAAGATCACCGGTCTTACCATGTTTGATTTTCTTAAAGAACGGATCTTTACTCCAATGGGCATCACAAAGGTTTTCTGGGAAACAAGTCCCAGGGGACTTACAAAAGGCGGATGGGGGATGTTCATAACAGAGGAAGATGCGGCAAAACTCGGTCTTCTTTATATGAATTATGGTAAGTGGAACGGCAGGCAGCTGATATCCGGTGACTTTGTCAGAGCGTCAACTACAAGACAGATAGATACCGGCAGTGAAGAGAACCCCGAGTACGGCTATCATGTATGGATGGACTGCAGACCTGATTCATTCTGTTACAACGGCATGCTGGGTCAAAACGTTCATTGTTACAGAGATATCGATATGATAATCGTGACTAACGCCGGCAATGAAGAAGTATTCCAGAGTGGCAATATGACAACTATCCTGAGAAAATATATCAGGGAACCGTATCAGCCATCTGACATGCCTCTTCAAAAAGACAGTCTGGCCGCTGCCAGACTCAGGGACTGCAAAGGAATGTGCGAAAGGAGTCTTGTTCTGCAGACTCCGATAATCCGCGGTGGATGGGGACGCGGTCATGGTGGCAGTGTAAGACCCATAAGCAGCGAACAATCATATAAGGAATTTATAAACAAAATTGACGGGACATCCTGGAAAATGGAACAGACAGGTATAGGTCTTTTCCCGCTTATCATGCAGGTAGTGCATAACAATTACACAAATGGTATATCTGCTCTGAGCTTTCGTAAGGATAACGGTATACTTCATATTGATTTCACTGAAGGGCAACAGATTCATTCACTTCCTGTAGGTTTCAATAAAGGAAGGCACACCGAGCTCAACATGAACGGAGAGGAATACCTGGCAGGTGTGACCGGACGGTTCTCCAGTAATGAAGATGATATCCCTGTTCTGTCACTTCGTATAGCCTTTGTTGAGGAGGCGACAGAAAGACAACTACGTATTTATTTCACTGATGATGACACGATTGAACTTCACTGGAATGAATCGCCTGGAGACGTTATCATAACAGATACGATTGAAATGATCACAGTAGGTTCCGGGAACACCAATCCGCTGATAACTCATCTGATCGGCAAAATGAACCCTGATGTAATGAGCCGCGCGATGCAGAATACTATTGAACCTGTAGTAAAGGCAAAACTAATGGTGTGATTCACTGTAATGGAGCATAATATGAACGAAAATGTCATGAAATGTGTAAATGCAATACGACAAATAACAGAATTCAAGCCAAAAATCGCACTTATTCTTGGATCAGGGCTCGGCAATGTCTCATCAAAGATCAAAGTCGAACAGGAGATTTCCTATCATGATATCCCCGGCTTTCCAGTTTCAACGGCTCCCGGTCATAAAGGGAGTTTTATAATGGGATACATCGAAGGCACTCCTGTTATTTGTATGAACGGCAGAGTCCATTTTTATGAAGGATATTCTACTGAAGAAGTTGTGCTGCCTGTCCGCGTCATGCATGCTCTCGGGGCAGAAATACTGTTTCTGACAAACGCTGCCGGCGGAACCAGATCAGATTATAAGCCAGGCGATCTTGTGATGATAACAGATCATATCTCTTTGTTCGTTCGTAATCCGCTCACAGGTCCTAATGACAATGACGAAGGTGTGAGATTCCCTGACATGTCATCTGTTTATGACAAAGATCTTCAGAAAATTCTTATAGATACTGCTTCAGAATGCGGCATTGAACTCAAAACAGGTGTCTATGTGCAATTGACCGGCCCTTCTTTCGAGACACCGGCGGAGATCAGAATGTTAAAGGCTCTCGGTTGTGATCTTGTTGGAATGAGTACAGTAATGGAGTGTATTGCCGCAAGACACATGGGCATGAAGGTCTGCGGCATTTCACTTGTGAGCAACCTGGCTGCAGGAATATCGCCAAGACCTCTGTCATCTGCGGAAGTTGAAGAGGCTGGTAAAGCAGCCGGCTCCGCTATGTCAAAACTCATAATTGATTCAGTAAAAAAGATGTCATAATACAAGCGTAACAACAATATCACGTCACAGGGAGATATGATGAACATCAGATTTTACAATGCTAAGATACTCACAATGAACGGCGATATGCCTGTCTTTGACGGTGAATTATGGACAGAAGATTCCAGGATCATATATGTAGGCGATGGAAGTAATCTCGATGAATACTACAAGAGGACTGGAAGAAGTGCGATAATATGGGGCCGTGAAATAGACTGCAAAGGCAATCTTATCATGCCCGGCTTTAAGAACTGCCACACACACAGTGCAATGACCTTTCTCCGCTCACATGCTGACGACCTTCCTTTGCAGGACTGGCTTAATAATCAGGTCTTCCCCTATGAGGCAAAACTTTCACCCCAAGATATATTCGAATTCACAAGGATAGCAATACTGGAATATCTTACAGGCGGTATTACGGGAATCATGGAAATGTACCTGACGCCCGGGTCTATAGCAAAATGCTGCCAGGAAATGGGCATGCGTGTCACACAGGTCGGTGGAGTCAATAATTTCTCTCAATCCCCCGAGCTTATTGACAAGTGGATGGAAGAACTGAATGGCAAAAATGACCTCACCTCTTTCAGAGTTGGTTTCCACGCAGAATACACATGTTCACTTGAACTTCTTAAGAAGATCGCAGATCTTTCACATAAATACAAATCACCTGTATTCACCCATATACAGGAGACAAAATCAGAGACTGACGGCTGCATAGAGCGCTACGGCAAAACACCTGTCGCACTTTTCAATGATCTCGGCATGTTCGATTACGGCGGAGCCGGTTATCACCTTGTATGGACCAATGATGAAGACCGCCTGATAATGAAAGAGAAACATGTTTCAGTTGTAACTAACCCCGGTTCCAATTCAAAACTTGCAAGTGGAATAGCTCCCATATCAGAATACCTCAATGACGGAATACCTGTTGCAATCGGAACTGATGGTCCGGCCAGCAACAACTGTCTCGATATGTTCCGTGAAATGTTCCTTGTGACTGCACTTGCCAAGCTCAAAACAAATGATGCTTCAGCTGTTCCTGCAACAGAAGTCCTTAAAATGGCTACATATAACGGAGCACATGTTATGTGTACACCTGATGCTGATTGTCTTGCAGAAGGTAAACTTGCTGACATCATCATGATGGATATGAATCAGCCCAACATGCAACCTGTCTGGAATATTGAGAATAACATAGTCTATTCAGGCAGTAAGAGCGATATAATGATGACCATGATTGCCGGCGTGATACGTTATGATACCTTTGACGGGTTTCAGCGATTTAACGTAGGAAAAGAAGTTCCTGATATATATCGCGACTGTGAAGTAATAAAGAAGAGGATTTTTGGATAATAAATGAATAACGGAACATATTACAGTGGTCTTACATTTATACTGCTCATAGCCGCATTCCTTGTCATTATGTTTATCAGCGGGATGCGGGATAAAAAAAAGAAAACAGAACTCTTTCGTTCAAAACTGAAGAGTAATTTTGGACGTCTTCCGGAGACTTTTGAAAAGACGGCTGACCTGCCTTCCGGCAACAGCCTTTCTTCTGATGACATCAGGCGCATCTCCGGTTATTACCGTTTTCATAAAAATGCACATTGTATAGATGATATCAGTTGGAACGACCTTGATCTTGAGCGATTGTATGAGAGAATCAATTACACCCAGAGTTCACCAGGAGAACAGTATCTTTACTGGCAGCTGCGCAATCCGGCCCTGTCTTTTTCATCTGCAAAACTGCCTGACCGCGCCATTTCATCTATGGCAACAAATGAAGAACTGCGCTGTAATTATCAGTGCGAACTCCATGAACTCGGTAAAGCAGGAAAATATTCTGTTTATGACAGTCTGTCGGAAGCCCGAAACTACAAGAGCAAAGGAAACATCGCAAATTATCTCGCTATTGCCTTCTTTATATTTTCGATAGTGGTCCTTTTTGTCCAGACACAGATAGGTGTGCTCCTGCTTATTACGGCTATAGCGGTCAATACAATTACTTATTATCGTGAAAAAGCCGGGATAGATCCTTATCTTTCCACTTTCAGATATCTGCTCCGCATACTCAGATGTGCTGACAGGATATCTGCACTCAGCGGCCGATCTGACAATGACCCGTTTACTTCGGAAATTGATGAACTTGAATCTCTTGTAAAGTGTTTTTCCGGTTTCAGAAGAGGATCATCAATACTTATGACAACCTCAGGTACCGGCAGCAATCCAATTAACATGATCTTTGATTATATCCGCATTATGCTTCATCTTGACCTGATCAAGTTCAATTCCATGATGAAGGAAGTAGCCGATAATTACGATAAGGTCGACAGGATCATAGGAATAACAGGATACATTGATGCTGTCATTTCATCAGCCTGCTTCAGGGCATCTATGCCTGAATTCTGCATCCCTGAGCTAAGAGAAGGCAATGATACCGCAATAACTGCGTCTGATATTTATCATGTACTTATTAAAAATGGAAAAGCAGTTCCTAATTCCATAAGTACAAACGGACGCGTTCTTCTTACGGGATCCAATGCATCAGGTAAGTCGACATTTCTTAAGTCTGCCGCTATCTGCGCACTGCTGTCACAGACAATAAGTACAGCACCCGCCAGTAAATACATTGCGCCTTTCTTTCGTATATACAGCTCAATGGCTCTCAGAGATGATCTTGTCGGCGGAGAAAGCTACTTCATCGTTGAGATCCGGTCGCTCAAGCGTATTCTGGATGCGTCAGATGATCACAGCACCAACGCACCGATCCTGTGTTTTATTGATGAAGTGCTGCGTGGAACCAACACAGTAGAAAGAATTTCCGCATCATCGGAAATACTGATGGACTTTGCCGGAAGGGGCATCGCTTGTTTTGCCGCAACACACGATATTGAACTGTGTTCTCTGCTTGAAACAGAATATGATAATTATCACTTCACTGAAAGCATTGTTGACAGCGACATTCAGTTCAGCTACAAACTCCTTGCCGGCAGGGCAGATTCGAGAAATGCTATAAAGCTTCTCGGAGCTATAGGATATGACAAGTCAATTATTGCAAACGCGGAAGAACGCGCCGGGAGATTCCTGTCAACAGGCGAATGGAGCTGACATAATATGACAAAAGTAACAATATATACTGACGGATCGGCACGTGGAAATCCGGATGGACCTGGAGGGTACGGCACTGTACTGCAATTCGTGGATTCAAATGGTCAGCTTCACGAAAAAGAATACTCCGAAGGGTTTTCCAGAACTTCAAATAACAGAATGGAACTTATGGCAGCAATAATCGGCCTCGAAAAGCTTAACAGACCATGTGATGTAGATCTGTATTCAGATTCAAAGTATCTTATAGATGCTCACAATCAGCATTGGATAGACAACTGGAAGAAGAAGGGCTGGAGAACTGCAGGTAAAGCGCCTGTCAAGAACAGGGAGCTGTGGGAACGGCTGCTGAAAGCGGAGGCCCCGCATAACATAAACTGGCACTGGGTCAAGGGTCACGATGGCCACCCCGGCAACGAAAGATGTGATAAACTTGCAACTGAGGCGGCCGATGCCGCCAGGCAGAATTAAACAAAAGGAAAACACAACATGAGAATATGCATAAAAAAAGTCAGCGAAACAGCCATTATCCCTACAAGAGGCAGCTCTGAAGCCGCCGGGTATGACCTTTATGCTGATGTTAAAGAGGACACCATTCTGGAGCCAGGCGAAACAAAGCTTATCGATACAGGGCTTCAGATAGAAATACCTGAAGGTTATTTTGCCGGAATATTTGCCCGCAGCGGGCTTGCAACAAGAGAAGGACTGCGTCCGGCAAATTGCGTCGGTGTCTGCGACAGCGATTACAGAGGTAACTATCTCATCTGTATGCACAACGACTCTTCAGTTCCGCGTGTTATCACACCGCATGAGAAGATCGCACAGATGATTGTTCTGCCTTATCTGCAGCTTGAGTTCGAAGAAACGACAGATGATCTGTCAGAAACATCCCGTGGAGAAGCCGGTTTTGGTTCGACAGGGAAATAGCTATTAAATTTTTCGAGGAGGTCATAAAATGAAAATTCGCACACGTTATGCACCCAGTCCGACAGGCAGGATGCATGTAGGGAATCTGAGGACAGCGCTCTATGCGTATCTTATCGCAAAACATGAAGGCGGAGACTTTATCCTGAGAATAGAAGATACTGACCAGGAGCGTTTTTTCCCCGGTGCTGTTGAAATCATTTATAAAACGCTTGAAGAGGCAGGTCTGGTTTATGACGAAGGCCCTGACAAAGATGGCGGAGTCGGTCCTTATGTGCAGAGTGAGAGACAGAAAGCCGGCATATACACAAAGTACGCTAAGGAACTGATAGACAAAGGAGAAGCGTATTATTGTTTCTGTACGCCCGAAAGACTTGAGTCGCTCACACAGATTGTAGACGGTAAGGAGATCAATGTTTACGACAAACACTGCCTTGGTCTCAGCAAAGAGGAAGTTCAGAAAAACCTTGATGCCGGCATGCCGTATGTCATAAGGCAGAATAATCCCCGCACCGGGACCACCACATTCCACGATGAACTATATGGCGATATAACATTTGAGAACAGTGAGCTTGATGACATGATACTCATCAAGTCTGACGGATTTCCGACATACAATTTTGCTAACGTTGTAGATGACCACCTCATGGGAATAACTCATGTCGTCAGAGGTAATGAATATCTATCATCATCACCCAAATACAACCGCCTTTATGAAGCATTCGGATGGGATATACCCAAGTACATACACTGCCCGCTTATAACTGATGAAGATCATCACAAGCTCAGCAAGAGAAGCGGCCATTCATCATATGAAGACCTTATTGAACAGGGCTTCCTGCCTGAAGCAGTCGTAAACTTTGTAGCCCTGCTCGGCTGGTCACCGGACAGTGACCAGGAGATATTCTCGCTCGAAGGCCTTGTGAAAGAATTCGATTACAGCCGTATAGGCAAGTCCCCTGCTGTATTTGATTACGCAAAGCTCCGCTGGATGAACGGTGAATACCTCAAGGCGATGGATGACGAGACATTCTATAAGAATGCACTCCCTTATCTTAAGGATGCCATTCACAAAGATCTCGACCTCAGGAAGATAGCGGCAATGGTCAAGTCAAGAATAGAGATATATCCCGATATAAATGAAATTGTGGATTTCTTCAATGAACTTCCTGATTATGACACGGCTATGTACACACAAAAAAAAATGAAAACAGACTCCGCATCCTCACTGAAAGTACTGGAGGAAGTACTTCCGCTTTTCGAGGCTCAGGATGACTATACAAATGATGCTCTCTACGCAACGCTCAAACAATACATCGACGCCAACGGCTGCAAGAACGGCTTCGCATTGTGGCCTGTACGTACCGCTGTGTCCGGCAAGCAGACAACGCCTGCCGGTGCTACCGAGATAATGGAAGTCCTCGGCAAAGAAGAATCCTTAAAGAGGATCCGCGTCGGTATTGAAAAGCTCAGTAAGGAACTCTCCTGAATAACAATATCCGCGGGAATCCCTCGCAGATACAGGCAATAACATACGCAGATGGACCCTGTCAGGTATTGGCAGGGCCCGGAAGCGGCAAAACATTTGTACTCGTAGAGCGCATCAGATATCTCATTGAAACAAAGCACTTCCCACCATCCTCAATTCTTGTCCTCACTTTTTCAAAAGCAGCCGCACTTGAAATGAAAGGCCGCTTCGGTAAACTCACAAACAAACGTTATCAGGAAGTTGTCTTCGGTACTTTCCATTCTGTATTCTTCCGTATTCTTCTCGAATCATCAGCAGACAGACTTTCCATAATTTCTCCGTCTGAACAGTTATCACTCATAAAACACCTGATTAATTGTTATGAAAAGCCGGAAAAAGCCGAAAACGAAATATTAGCTGACTCCGCTTCATCAGCAATTGCCTATATCAAATCCAATCTTAAGGAATCATCATCACAATTCATTACAGATCACGACAGGCTGCATGAAATCATTGTAAAAAACAGTTATCTCAGATCAGTATCAAGAAGTTTTTCTTCCCCTTATGTTCTTGCAGGCATATGCGGGGATTACGACAAATTCCTTTCAGAGAACAGCAAGATAGATTTTGAGGATATGATACTCAGGTGTCGTATGCTTCTTGAATCAGAACCGGATGTTCTGCATAAATGGCAGGATAAATTCAGGCACATTCTTGTCGATGAGTTCCAGGACATCAACTCTCAGCAGTATAAAATCATAAGATTGATTTCAGGTGATAATGATCCTGATCTTTTTGCAGTAGGAGATGATGACCAGTCCATATACGGATTTCGTGGCTCAGACCCGGCAGTCATGCGGCTTCTCAAAGAAGACTATGAAAGTCTTCAGCAGATTCTTCTTGATATAAACTACAGATGCAGCGAAGAGATAACATCAGCGTCACTTTCTGTTATAAGTGAGAACAAGAACCGTTTCGTCAAACAGATAAAGGCATTCAACAAAGGCGGAGAACCGATAAAAATTGTTTCACTGCCTGAAGAAAAAGACGAATATGATTATCTTTGTCATGCTCTAAGGTCTTATTCACCAGCAGAACTTTCTGACTCTGCCGTAATATTCAGGAACCATGCGCAGGCCGCAAGCCTCTGCACAAGACTGCAGAATGAGGGCATAAAATACAGACGGCGCGGGGCGGCACCTGACCGGATAAGAAAAGAAATAACAAAAGATGTTATTAGTTACCTGAATCTTGCCAATCTCGCAAATTCTGAAAATGCCTGTTCACGACCTGATATGTACAGGGTCATGAATATTCCCCAGCGCTACATTTCAAGAGAAGCTATCGCCGGAAATATCGTTTGTTTTGATAAGGTCATCCGATACTACAGTGACAGGAAATACATGAGTGATATCATTACAGTTTTCATTGATGATCTCAGGTGTATGGCGCATCTGCGGCCAAAGCTGGCAATTAGGTTCATGAGAAAGAGCATTGGCTATGAAAATGCAGTTATGAGCGGGAAAAGCATGTCAGTGCGAAGCCGTATATCAGCCGTTCTTGATGAAATAGAAGAAAAGGCAGGTAAAACATCGTCACATAAAGAGCTCATCTCAGTAATGGAAGAATCACCGGCTGAAAAATCGGACCGCAGCATTGGCTCAGCCGGAGATAATGATAACAGCGGCGTTTCTGTCATAACTATGCATGCTTCTAAAGGTCTCGAATTCGGACGTGTTTTTCTGCCTGATCTGAACGAAGGAATCATTCCCAGCAGGAAAATAAGGGACGAAGCGGGGATAGAGGAGGAGAGACGCCTTTTATATGTTGCCATGACAAGAGCAAAAAAGATGTTGACACTGATCTATATTGACGGAACAAAGGAAAATCCACGAAAGCCGTCAAGATTTCTTAAGGCGCTCGGCGTTATTGATCATGAAGAAGGGCAGACTTAGGTCTGTTTTATCGTTGCTCCTTATGTTAAAATATTGAAGTATGTAATTTCGAGTCGATCATATATCCGGTGGTTTGTCTGCTGATCTCATGATCGGAAGGGGCACTTGTGAAATTTACTGATCAGTACACCTTGATCAAGAATAATTATCATATAGAAGCAGCATATTCTGTTAAACCCGGTGCCTTCGTTACAGGCGAAGGGATTGTTTTTTCTGTTGTACTGGTACCCGGTATGCATGGCTCTGTCCCGGAGAAGTGCGGTATCAGACTCTTTGATATGCAGAAACACACAAGAACTGACATCCTGTTCAGGGACGGCGACAGACTAGGTTCTTTGTATTCAATAATGGTCGCAGAGCTTTGCCCTGACCATTTATCATACTGCTATTTTATAGGCGATAATTTTCTCAATGATCCCTATGCACACAGACTCGTAAGTCTATATCCAGGCACTGACGATGACATAAGAGTCAGCGCTCTGAGCGAACTTGATGACCGCGTCCGCGTATCACCTCTCCACGGTAAATATCACTGGAGCGACAGAATGTTTTATCTCCTTAACGTGCGTGCATTCACAAAAGAAAAAGCTTCAGGCGTAAATGCAAGGGGCACTTTTGAAGGTGTGGCTGAGAAGATAGACTACCTTCTTGGTCTGGGCGTAACGACAGTAGAACTGATGCCTGTATCAGAACTTTGCCCGTCAAAAGAAGCACGCGGCAGGTATCTGACTTCTTCATATTCGATCATTGTTCCCAAAGTCCACAAAGCAAGAATCGGACAGACCGGCAAAACTGAACAGACAGGCAGCGGAGATCATATTGTACTGCGCGTCGAGCACAATATTCCTGATGAAGTAAGACCCAATCTTTGGGGCTTTGTTGAAGGATATTACAATGCTCCCCGGGCTGCTTTCGCAAAAGGAGAGGAACACCCTGAGAAGGAATTCCTTGAAATGGTGAAAGCATTCCATCGTGCCGGAATAGAGGTCGTGATCCAGCTTTTCTTCCCGGATGCTGTTCCTGACGGAGTCATTGTTGACACAGCTCACTATTGGGCAACACGATATGGAATTGACGGTCTTCATCTGATGGGATCACATATCCCGCTGTCACAGCTCGCAAAAGACCCGCTGCTTTCAGAAACGATGCTCTTCAGTTACAATTTCCCGTATGAACAGCTCAAGCAGGATCCGAGGGATGAGCATATTCTTTCGGTCGCTATGCCGATGAACGGCAGCAATCCTTCTTCTCAAAACTCTGAAAGCCTGCTTGCAGATTATAATGATAACTTCATGTATCTTCTCCGCTCCTTTGTAAAGGGCGACGATATGGTGCTTTCTGACTTCATAAGGGCTTTCCTTCATGTTCCTTCAGGCCATGGGAATCTTCATTATGCTGCTAATTATTACGGTTTTACGCTCAACGATCTTGTTTCATACAGCCGCAAGCACAACGAAGATAACGGCGAAGAGAACCGCGACGGCAATGATAACAATATGAGCTGGAACTGTGGAGTAGAAGGCCGCAGCCGCAAGAAGAGCACGCTCGAGCTGCGCCAGAGGCAGATGCGCAACTTTATCACACTTGTCATGCTTTCGCAGGGGACACCCCTTATCCATGCCGGCGATGAATCAGAGAACTCACAAAATGGGAATAACAATCCTTATTGTCAGGACAATGAAATCGGCTGGACTTCATGGAAAAAGACTGAAAGCAGCCAGTCTCTTACTGATTTTACAGGTAAAATTTCCTCATTCAGGAAAGAACACAGTGTATTCAGAAAAAGTGAACCTTTCCACTTCGGCGATTACCTCAACATTGGGTATCCTGATATTTCATATCATGGCAGGGATGCATGGAAACCTGACTTTTCCGGTTACAGCCACATGATAGGAATTCTTTACTGTGAAGATTATGAACCGGCATTCAGATCAGGTCAGAGAGTAGTATCCGCCGGAACCGATGATAACAACAACGCAGCAAAACAGTCAGACCATCTGCTCTACCTGGCGATCAATATGTACTGGCAGAATTCTGATTTCGGACTCCCGCACCTTAAAGGTGAGCAATCATGGTATGTCATAATGAATACTTCGCTTGACAGCCCGTTTCCTGAGAAGCCCTGTGAAGTATCGGGAAGTATCTGTCATGTTCCATCGCGCTCTGTCATGATCCTGCAGACAGGCAAAATGAGCAGCGCAGAAAAATCAAGACTCGCTTCGCTCCCGAAGAACGATCTGAATACCCAGGCAGCAACTGAACGGGCATCAGGACCTCTGAAGTTCATTCATGTGGATACTAAGAAGAACAAGCAGGACAAATGTTTTGACAGAACAAAATAAAATAACATTCAGTAAACTGACCGGCCATTTCCGCACGATAACACGTCACAGGCACATCGTGATGAAAGAATGCTTCAGGCTCGGTCTGTACAGACAAGGGCTCCTGCATGATCTCTCCAAATACTCGCCATCGGAATTCTGGGTCGGTGCAAGGTATTACACAGGCAAAGAAAGTCCCAATAACGGCGAGCGGCGTGCGACAGGATATTCTTCGGCGTGGCTCCACCATAAGGGCCGCAATAAGCATCATTATGAATACTGGATCGACTACAGTACACGTGAAATAAAGGGCGGAATAAAGCCTGTCAGAATGCCTCTTAAATATGTGTGTGAGATGTTCTGTGACCGCGTGGCTGCATCTAAGGTCTATCTCGGATCCGAATATAATAAAACTGATCCGCTGAATTACTTTTTAAGTGGGAACACCGGGAGGTTCATGCACCCTGACACCGCATCTCTCCTTGAAAGATACCTGCGCCTGCTCGCTGACGAAGGAGAGGATGCCGCTTTCGGGCAGATCAGGGAAGAACTCGAAAAAGCCAAATGGACAAACAGAAATTCGAAGAAGCAAGACGCAAAATAATAACATTTGATGAGCGCGAAAGACACGGGATCGGCATGCAGATGGAAAAGACACTGCATGCTGTTTTAAAGTATTACGAAGACCCGGACGATGACCATCAGGAGATTCCTATAGAGAACTACATCGCCGACATTTATACGGGCAGCGAGATCATTGAGATCCAGAACGGAAATTTCTATAAGATGAGAGGCAAGCTTGACACCTTTCTGCCTCTGTATCCCGTTAAGATCGTCTATCCGATCCCGCACGTCAAATATGTGACCTGGATAGACCCTGAGACTGGCGCCCTCGGCAAGAAGAACAAGTCTCCGAAGAAAGGCTCATTTTACGATGCTTTCCGCGAGCTCTACAGGATCCGCCCCTACCTCGGCAAAACAAATCTGACAATAGATCTTATGCTGATCGATATGGATGAATACCGCCTGCAGGACGGCTGGGGCAGCAATGGTAAAAGGGGATCGCACCGCTATGACAGGATCCCGAAAGAGCTGATCGACGAGCTTGTGCTCAGCTCCCCGGCAGATTACCTTGCTTTTCTACCATATGATCTGCCTGATGAATTCTCATCAGGTGACGTGGCAAAAGCTGCAGGCAGACGCTCAGATGGCTTCTCCACCGTGCTGCAGATTCTCACCGATCTCGGCGTAGTGGAGCGTACAGGGCAAAAGAGAGGAAGATCCTATCTCTACAGGATAAATGAGAAATACAGTGACAAATAAAAAAAAACAAGAAGGGGTAAAGATACAAATGAATGATTACAAGGATATAGGCGAGCGCTTCATGCGCTACGCATCGATCAATACGCAGTCCAGGGAGGGAATCCCGGATACGCCGTCAACGGCCTGCCAGCGCGATCTGGCAGTCCTGCTCCGCGATGAACTGGCGGATATGGGTGCTTCCGAAGTCTATTATGACGAGAAGCACTGCTACGTCTACGGAGCTGTTCCCGGCAATATTCCCTTCGACCAGGCAAAACTTGATTCACGCAAGGATAAAAACAAGCGCCACAGACAGAACAACGCGCCGATCATCGGGCTCATGGCTCACATGGATTCATCACCTGATGTTGCAGGAACTGACTTCAGGCCCCGCAGAATTAATTCATACGACGGAACTGATATCCAGCTCGACAAAGACGGTCAGTACGTTCTGTCAGCATCGGAATACCCGTCGCTCAAAAAGCACATCGGTCAGTCGATAATCGTGACTGATGGCACGACAGTTCTCGGCGGCGATGACAAGGCAGGCGTGGCTGCGATAATGGAAGTCATGAAGTTCTATCTGTCGCACCCGGAATACGCACACGGCACTATCAGATGCTGCTTCACGCCGGATGAAGAGGTCGGTAACGGCCCGATGTGGCTCGATCAGGATCATTTTGCCTGCGATTACGCATATACTATAGACGGCGGTGATCTCGGGCAACTCGAATACGAGAATTTCAACGCAGCATCAGCTGTTATAAATATCAATGGCATCAGCACACATCCGGGAAATGCCAAGGGCAAAATGAAGAGTGCCCTGCTTGTCGGCATGGAACTGGCCGGCCTGCTGCCAAAACTCGAAACACCATTCTACACAGAGGGAAGAGAAGGCTTCTATCACCTTCTCGAAATGAAAGGCACCACAGACAAAGCCATGATGGATTACATAATAAGGGATCACGACAAAGAGCGCTTCGAGGAACGCAAGGCGGAGATGAAGAAGGCCGTCAAAGCCATGAACCTTCGATACGGCGCTGGCACCGTTGAGCTTAAGCTCAAGGATTCCTATTACAACATGGGTGAGAAGATCCGCCCTCACATGCATCTCATTGATAACGCTGTAAATGCAATGAAGGCGCTCGGTATCGAACCGCTGATCGATGCCATAAGAGGCGGCACTGACGGCTGCAGACTTTCATTTGAAGGAATTCCCTGCCCGAACCTCGGAACAGGCGCTTACAATTATCACAGCCGCTTCGAATATGTGTCTGTTGACGAAATGGCCAGGAACGTCGATCTCATAGCGCGCATTCTCAACACATATGCGTCGTACGAGTTGGATTGAAAATTTTATTTATTGGAGCACAAATGCAGAATAAACTTGAAGAAATAATTGCTTCGATCGATATCTCAGGACCGGTCCCGGAAGAAGGCGATCAGAGGCAATACTATTACATAAAGAAGATGCGGGATTATACAGCGGCAAAATCACAGGAGCTCGGCAGGAATCTTACCGCGTGTACTGTAACTTTCGGATGTCAGATGAATGCGAAGGACTCCGAGAAGCTCGCCGGGATCCTGGAAGCCTGCGGCTTTGATGTAAGAGATGAGGAGAATTCAGACTTTCTTATCTATAATACCTGCACTGTCAGGGATAACGCCGATCAGCACCTCTATGGGCGCATCGGCCGCGCATCGCACTACAAGAAAGAAAACCCGGAAATGAAGATCGCCGTCTGCGGCTGTATGATGCAGGAAAAGACTGCTGTCGACAAACTCCACAAGAGCTATCCTTATGTGGATCTCATATTCGGAACGCACAATCTCTATTGTTTTGCCGAATATATCTATGAGGTATATCACTCTGACAAACGCGTCACCGAGCTTTGGGAATCCGGCGACAGAATCGTCGAAGACCTTCCCACGGATCGCAAATTTTCCTGGAAGTCCGGCGTCAATATCATGTACGGATGCAATAACTTCTGCAGCTACTGCATCGTTCCCTATGTCCGCGGGCGCGAAAAGAGCAGAGAACCGATCGATATTCTGCGCGAGATAGAACGTCTCGCTTCCGACGGCGTGAAGGAAATAATGCTGCTCGGGCAGAACGTAAATTCTTACGGCAAAACACTTGAGGATCCTATAAGTTTTGCCGAGCTTCTCGAGGCGACGACAAAAATTGACGGAATAGAGCGCGTAAGGTTCATGACTTCGCACCCCAAGGATCTCTCCGAAGACCTGATCCAGTGCATAAAACGCAACCCCAAGATCGCGCGCCACATACATCTGCCTCTCCAGTCCGGCTCAGACCGAATACTCAAGGCGATGAACAGGCGTTACACCAAGGAGCAGTATCTGGCGCTCGCCGAACACATAAGGCAGGAAATCCCTGACGCTGCGATAACTACTGACATTATTGTAGGTTTTCCCGGCGAGACTGCGGAAGACGTGGATGAAACAATAGACGTCGTAAAGAAGGTCGGTTTCGACAATGCATTTACCTTTATTTACTCGATGAGAAAGGGCACGCCTGCTGCCAGAATGGAACAGGTGCCTGAAGATGTGAAGAAGGAAAACTTCGCGCGCCTTCTCGCCGTTGTCCAGGACACCGCCAAAGAGCAGGCCGAGAGATTTGCCGGCATGGAAATGTCGGCTCTTATTGAGAGTGTCAATGAAGAGGACAGTTCTTATGTGACGGGCAGATTGTCCAACAATATGATAGTGCATGTAAAAGGCGATCCGTCACTTATCGGAAGCTTTGTGCCGGTAAAACTCGACGAATGTCATGGCTTCTATTATTTCGGACATGTTCTCGACTCAGATGAAACAAGGCAGGTGGAACTTTGATAAACGAAGATAAGCTTTCCCCAATGATGCAGCTCTACATGGAGACCAAGAAACAATACCAGGATTGCATCCTCATGTACCGCATCGGCGATTTCTTTGAGATGTTCTTTGATGACGCCAAAACAGCGTCCAAAGAGCTCGAGCTCACTCTCACAGGTAAGAACTGCGGTCTCGAGGAGCGGGCGCCCATGTGTGGCGTCCCTTTTCACGCCATAGACGCCTATATTACAAAACTTGTCAGCCACGGCTATAAAGTGGCCGTCTGCGACCAGGTCGAAGATCCAAAGCTCGCACAGGGCCTTGTCAAGCGTGAGATAACCAGAATAGTCACTCCCGGGACCAACACAGATATGCAGTCCCTGGACGGCGGAAAGAACAATTTCCTGCTCTCAGTCTTTTATACACAGAACCAGTCCGGAATCGCTGTCACTGATATTTCCACCGGTGATTTCTATGTGACCGAAGTAGACAGCAACCGCGCTATCAATGATGAAATCATGAAATATTCGCCCTCAGAGATCATCTGCAACGATGCTTTCGAAATGAGTGGCATCGACATTGCTGACCTCAGAGGACGCCTTGGAATCGCTGTCTATCCGCTCGATACGCATTACTATGATGAGAACGGAGCAAAACAAACTATACTTGAGCACTACCATGTATCAAGTCTTGTCGGTCTCGGCATTGAGGATTTCAAGGCCGGTACCATTGCGGCCGGAGCGCTGCTCCGTTATCTATATGACACACAGAAGAATGATCTTTCCAACCTGACCTCAATTACTCCTTATCTTGCAAACCGTTTCATGTTGCTCGACAGTGCCACAAGACGCAACCTCGAGCTCACGGAGACGCTACGCGAGAAGCAGAAGAAGGGCTCGCTCCTCTGGGTTCTGGACAAAACAAGAACTGCCATGGGGGCAAGGACTCTGCACCAGCTTGTCGAGCAGCCGCTTGTAGATGCAAACGCCATAAAGGCGCGTCTGAACGCGATCGAGACTCTCAATAAGAACAGTGTGGACAGAGATGAGATAAGAGAGTACCTGTCACCTGTTTACGACCTCGAGCGCCTGCTCACGCGAATTTCCTATAAGACAGCAAATCCGCGTGACCTCATTGCTTTCAGGAATTCGCTTTCCATGTTCGCTCCCATACGCAAAACTCTTGAGGGTCTTGAAAATAAGGATTCCGAGCTCCAGAACATCTATGATTCGATAGGTGAGTTCAACGAGCTCATAAAGCTTCTCAACGACTCGATAGAAGAAGAGCCACCTGTATCCGTGAGAGAAGGCGGCATCATCAAAAAAGGTTTTGACGATGATATCGACCACTTCCGCGAGGCCAAGACTCAGGGCAGAAGCTGGCTCATGGATCTCGAAGCCAGGGATCGTGACCGCACTGGCATAAAGAATCTCAAGATCAAGTACAACAAGGTCTTCGGTTATTATTTTGATGTCACAAATTCTTTCAAAGATAAAGTTCCTGATGACTATATACGCAAACAGACGCTCACCGGCTCTGAGCGCTACACAACCCAGGAGCTCAAATCGCTTGAGGACACTATCCTCAATGCCGAGGATAAGCTGAACACACTTGAGTATGACAAATTCTGTGAAATAAGAGACAGCATAGCCGGACAAATGGAACAGATCCAGCATTCATCAAAGGCAATAGCTCTGCTCGATGTTTACTGTTCGCTCGCCCTTGTCGCTGAGCGTTACGGCTATGTGAAGCCTTCAATAAATGATAAGGGTGTCATCAACATTAAGAATGGCCGCCACCCCGTGGTAGAGAGAATGCTCTCCGGTGACTTCGTCGCCAACGACTGCTACCTCGATAACCGCAAGAAGGCAATATCGATAATCACCGGTCCCAACATGGCCGGTAAATCTACATATATGAGGCAGAACGCCCTGATTGCTCTGATGGCGCAGATCGGAAGCTACGTCCCGGCAGACTCCGCAGATCTCTGCGTGGTCGACAGGATATTCACCAGAGTCGGTGCCTCCGATGATCTCGGAAGCGGGCAGAGTACCTTTATGGTCGAAATGAACGAAGTCGCCAACATCCTCCGTAACGCGACCCCAAGTTCACTGATAATCCTCGACGAGATAGGGCGCGGAACATCGACATACGACGGACTGTCAATTGCCTGGGCCGTCATAGAGCACATAAGCAACAAGAAATTCCTCGGCGCCAAAACTCTTTTCGCCACACATTATCACGAGCTCACAGAGCTCGAGGGCAAGATCGACAATGTCAATAACTACTGCGTCGCAGTAAAGGAAAACGGAGATGACATCGTCTTCCTGCGCAAGATAATTAAGGGCGGTGCCGATAAGAGCTACGGCATACAGGTAGCAAAACTTGCCGGCCTCCCGGACATCGTCGTTGACAGAGCCAAGGAAATCCTCTCCAGCCTTGTCGACAGCGACATCACCGAGAAAGTCCAGAACATCGCCCCCGCAGCGAGCGGATCCAAAGAAAAGGTCCCGCACTACGACGACGTCGACCTCGGACAGATGACACTGTTCGACACTAAGAAAGATGAAGATGTCATCAATGAACTTAAGGACATCGATATCACTAACCTCACGCCGGTCGATGCGCTGAACACTTTGTATCGGCTGCAGAGCGAGCTGAAGAACAGATTCATGCCAAAACAGTAATGAGGTATACCATGATACATATTCTCGACAATGAAACGATCAACAAAATAGCGGCCGGCGAAGTCGTCGAGCGGCCGGCGAACGTAGTCAAGGAGCTCATTGAGAATTCGATAGACTCCGGCGCCAGTGCCATTACATGTGAGATAAAGGACGGCGGGATAGCTCTGATCCGTGTGACTGATAACGGTTGCGGCATCCCGCCTGACGAGATATCAAAGGCATTCAGGCGGCACGCGACCAGCAAGATAGAAGACGAAGGGGATCTTGACAAGCTCAGCACGCTCGGCTTCAGGGGCGAGGCTTTATCAAGCATTGCTTCTGTTGCCCAGGTCGAAATGATCACCAAGGTGCGCGGCTCGATCACCGGCATAAGGGCGGTCAATAACGGGCTCAATCCCAACAACACCGATGTGATCCCGCTTGAGACAAGCGAGATAGGAGCGCCTGACGGAACTACCGTGATCGTCAGAGAGCTTTTCTACAATGTTCCCGTCCGCAGGAAGTTCCTCAAGATGCCTCAGACTGAGGCCGGTTATATCACCGACCTTGTGGAGCATCTGGCTCTTTCTCACCCCGATATCTCTTTTCATTACCGGGTGAACGGTGCAGAAAAGCTGCACACCTCTGGCAACGGCGATATAAAGGAGATCATCTACCGCATATATGGCCGGGAGATTTCAACTACCGTGCTTCCTGTCCACAGAACGGATGAGACCGGTGAGCTTACAATGGACGGATTCATTGGAAGACCGGAGATCAGCCGCGGGAGCAGAAGTTTTGAACTGATATTCGTAAACGGGCGCGTTATCGTGAACGATGTGCTGTCCAAAGCGCTGGAATCCGGATATCGCACTGATCTTATGCAGCATCAGTTCCCGTTCGCTATTTTGTACCTCACAATGCCCGCGAATGAAGTGGACGTAAATGTCCATCCTTCCAAGAAGGAAGCACGCTTTTCCGACAACAAACGGATCTTCGACTTCATAGATAATTCTGTGCACGAGACTCTGCACGAGAAGGAACTAATTCCCAAGGCACACCTTGACTCCGATAAAGAGCGCAAAAATGAGGATATAAGAGAACGCAATTCGCTGCTTTCTGACCACGAAGAACCTTTTGAGATCAAAGCACCGCAGGTCTTTTCTGATTCAGACAAAACAAATTATGACGCGGATACGGATTCTGATAATGACCTTTTCTCCGACAGAAGAATAACCAGGATTATTGAGGACAGCCACATCCCTGCTGAAACGAAAGTTTCCTCAGATTTCGAACAACTCGCGATGAAGATCCTCTCGCCTGAAAATGCCAGTAAATACAGGATCCTCGGACAGATATTCGATACTTATTGGCTCATTGCATTTGACGATAAGCTCATTATGATGGATCAGCACGCGGCTCACGAAAAGGTCAATTATGAGAGACTGATGAAGCATTACAACGAAAGAAATGAGCGTCCCGCTCCGTCGCAGCAACTGCTGCCCGCGATTGTCATATGTTTTGCCGGAAGGGAAGAATCCGTCTTTCTGCAGTACCAGAGCATTTTCGAGGCCATGGGATATGAATTTGATGATCTCGGCGGGTCTTCATATGCAATAAGAGCAGTTCCACTTGAGCTCTACGGGGCAGGACCTGAAGCTCTGCTTAAGGATACCATCGACGAAATAATGGGAGAGAAGCTTGAAGGTACCCCTTCGGATATCCTGTCAAGAATAGCAACCGAGTCCTGCAAGGCAGCGGTCAAAGGCAACAACAGTATGCGTCCGGAAGAGGCAAAAGCTCTGATCGATGAGCTCATGACACTTGACAATCCATACCATTGCCCGCACGGAAGACCGACTATGATAGAGCTTTCTAAACAGGAAATTGAGAAGAAGTTCAAACGTATTGTCTGAAGGAGGATTCAGCGTGCTCCAGCCCCTGATAATAATCGCAGGTCCTACTGCCACCGGAAAAAGCAGTGCAGCAGTATCGCTTGCGCAGAAGATAAACGGCTCTGTGATTTCAGCTGATTCAATGCAGGTCTATCGCGGAATGGATATCGGCTCAGCCAAGATCACTGAAGAGGAAATGCATGGCGTTAAGCATTATCTTGTCGACTGTATAGACCCCCACGAAGAATGGAATGTCGTAAGATTCAGGGACGAAGCCGCAAAGGCGGTACTCGAAATAAGAAGTGAGGGGAAGATCCCTATTGTATGCGGTGGAACCGGTTTCTACATTCAGGCGCTTTTATATGATATAGATTTTACAGAGACCACAAAGGACGACTCATTCCGGGATGAGATGCTGGAATTTGCCAGAACAAACGGCAACGAAGCGCTTCACCTAAAACTCGCAGCCATCGATCCTGCTGCCGCCGATGCCATTCACCCCAACAATGTAAAGAGAGTAATAAGAGCTCTTGAATTTGCGAAAACAACCGGCGGATCTATGATTTCCTCGCATAATGCAGAGCAGAGAGAAAGACCTGCAGCCTATGACTCCGTCTATTTTGTTCTGAACATGGACAGAAATGAACTTTATGAGAGAATTAATTCCCGCGTTGACAAAATGTTCGAAGAAGGTCTTGTAGAGGAAGTCATAACTCTTAAAGGAGAAGGACTCACCGACAATGACGTTTCCATGCAGGGGCTCGGGTATAAGGAGATCCTTCGTGCACTTGACGGAGAGTATACTATTGAAGAAGCTCGTGAAAAGATAAAAGAAGAAACACGTCATTTTGCCAAAAGGCAACTGACATGGTTCAAGCGTGAGAAAAACATCACATGGATAGATGTAAGCGGCGACGTTGACCCGGTCGGTATTATGACCAGTGTAGTCAGTCAACATTTTATATGAGCCATCATTAACAGAATAAGCAGAAAGTGAGATTTGCATAATGGCAGACAGTAATAATGGTCTTAATGATCAATACATGGAAATGGGTATCAGTAACAAAGTTCTTGATTTTGCCCGCCCATTGCTCGGTGACCTGAGATCGCGTTTTGAAAAGATCGATGAAACAGCCGAATATAATCAGATGCGCGTTATAAAGGCAATGCAGGACGCTCATGTCGGGGAAGCCTGTCTTCTCGGAACTACAGGTTACGGTTATGATGATATAGGAAGAGAAGGGCTCGAGAAAACTTATGCGGAATTCTTCAGAACTGAAGACGCTCTCGTAAGACCTCAGATTACATGTGGAACACATGCACTCGCACTCGCTCTTATGAGCAACCTGCGCCCCGGTGATGAAATGATGTCAGCCTCAGGCCAGCCTTATGACACGCTCGAAGAAGTCATTGGCATAAGGCCGTCGAAGGGTTCTCTTGCAGAATACGGCATAACATATGCTCAGGCTGATCTTGATGAGAACGGTCACATTTGTTTTGACAATATTCGTAAATGTATGAATGAGAAGACAAAACTCGTGGAGATCCAGCGATCCAGAGGATATCTTGAGAGGCCGACTCTTTCAATAAAAGAGATCGGAGAAGCGATAAAATTCATCAGAAGTCTGAAGCCGGAAGTCATAATCATGGTTGATAACTGCTATGGAGAATTCACCGAAAGAGAGGAACCCGGAAGCGTCGGCGCTGATATGATCGTTGGCTCTCTCATAAAGAACCCAGGAGGAGGACTCGCTCCCACAGGCGGATATATAGCCGGTACAAAGGAATGTGTGGAGAATGCGGCATTCAGGCTTACCAGTCCGGGGCTCGGTAAAGAGGTCGGAGCTTCACTCGGAATACTTCCATCATATTATGAAGGATTTTTCCTCGCTCCTGTCATGACAGCTGCAGCAATAAAAGGTGCCATCTTTGCGGCCGCCTGCTATGAGAAGCTTGGTTTTGAATGTTTTCCCCGTGTAGCAGACGAAAGGCATGACATAGTTCAGGCTATCACTTTCCACAATGCTGATGCCGAAGTGGCATTTGCCCAGGGTATTCAGGCAGCCGCTCCCGTTGACAGTTTCGTTACGCCATATCCTGATGAAATGCCGGGATATGATGATCAGGTCGTCATGGCTGCAGGCGCTTTTGTATCTGGATCTACTGTCGAATTGTCAGCTGACGGCCCGATGCGCGAACCGTATACTGTTTATTTTCAGGGAGGGCTCACATGGCCGCATGCGAAATTCGGCGTACTTAAAACCATACAATATTTGCTTGACCGAAAACTCATTACTATCTAGAATTATAATACTATCCTCGGTCTGCCCGGAGAGCGGAAAGAGGACACATGAACAAAGCAGTAAATGCAAACAAAGAAAACGCAGCAACAGAAATGCCATACGAGAGATTCCTGAAATATGGTCCCGAGAGTCTCACTGACACTGAGCTTGTAGCGATCATCGTCCGCACAGGTACCAAAGATTTCAGCGCAGTCGATGTGAGCCGCAGAATACTCACCGGTAACAGGCCTGATGAAGTACCTTCTCTTTCAGTACTGTATGATGAAACGCTTGAGGATCTCACAGTTATTCCAGGTATCGGAGAGGTCAAGGCGGTAAAGATCCTGTGTATCGCAGAACTTTCGAAACGCCTTTCCAAAGTTAAAGCCGGGCGTGACCTTTGTTTTGCCAGTCCCAGATCTATCTTTGAGTATTACGGCGAAGAGATGCGCCATCTCAGGCAGGAGAAGCTTCTTATGCTCCTTCTTGACAACAGGATGTCACTGATCCGGGAGGAGACTGTGTCGATTGGCACCATTAACACCACGCTTGTCTCTGTGCGCGAAATATTCGTCAGAGCATGCAGGTTCAACGCAGTAAATTTCATACTTATTCACAACCATCCGAGCGGTGATTCCACGCCGAGCCACCAGGATATACAGATCACCAGAAAGATACTTGAAGCCAGCAGGCTTATGGAAATCGGATTTGTTGATCACATGATAATAAGTGATGATTATCGCAGCATGAAACAGATGGGTTATTTTGACTGAAGGAAAACTTACTTAGCAAAGGGGAGTAGACACATTGATCTATAATACGTTTGCCATCGACCTTGGCACAAACAACATCAAGATTTACAATTCTGCAACTGATAAGATAAACGTACAGAAGAATATGATTGCGGTAGAAAACAGGAAGAACATGATCGCGTACGGTGATTCGGCCTACGAAATGTATGAGAAAGCGCCTTCCAATATCAAGGTCACAAGGCCCATTAATTTTGGAGTCATCGCTGACATACAGAATATGGAGAAGCTCATAAAGTGTTTTATCGGGTATGAGTTCAAGGGAGCTGTGAGACCGGCCGATTACTTTATTGCAATTCCGACAGATGTCACTGAAGTCGAGCGCCGTGCTTTCTATGACCTTATCAGAGATTCCGGCGTTAAGGCAAAACGTATAATGGGTGTGGAAAAAGCTGTGGCCGATGGTCTCGGGATGGGAATCGATGTGAAAAATTCCCAGGGCGTAATGGTTGTCGATGTAGGATATGACACGACCGATATTTCCATATTGTCACTCGGCGGAATTGTGCTGTCAAAGATGATAAAAGTCGGCGGACACGTTTTTGATGCTTCCATCGTAAATGCCGTAAGGAGAGAGTACAATCTTGTAATCGGCTCAAGGACTGCGGAGGGCGTTCGCATATCATTCTGCGATCTGTCCCAGAATAACGGCCTTGCAACTGTTTATGGCCGCGATATAGTAACGGGGCTTCCTGTTGAGAGAACGCTTTCACACGATTTTGTGTCATCCAGCCTCGCTGATAATTTTCATGCCATAGTTGATAATGTAAAGGTTATCCTTGAAAGAACACCGCCGGAACTGTCAGCTGACATTTATCGTCACGGTCTGTTCCTTACCGGCGGTGCCTGCCAGGAAGAAGGACTGGCCGAGGCTATTGCTGATGAAGTCCAGCTTCGTGTTGTTGTAGCAGAGAGTCCGGTAAACACATGTGCTATCGGTCTTTCACAGGTCATTAAAAAGCAAAATTACCGTTCACTCGCCTATACCATAGAAGGCATGGGCAGGAACTGACAGGCAGAAAACCAATAGATGAGTCCTGTAATAAAAAAGCCAAAAGAAAAATTCCATATTCCTTCAAAATACGTGCTGATGATAGTTTCAGCGCTGTGTGTTTTGTTACTTGTTTTGACTTATTCATTTCCGTTTGCCACAAGTCCTTTCAGGAATGTGTCCAGCTACCTTATTGTGCCGTTCCA